>OASR01000010.1_pt1 | contig 204304 bp, 157 predicted proteins | sample 1475751 | NCBI WGS metagenome assembly OASR01 (sample SAMEA2579907, study PRJEB22360) | human gut metagenome | biome: human gut; feature: human-associated habitat; material: faeces | place: Denmark | collected 2008/2010 | reverse complement strand
CCATCCGTTCTGAGTCTTGTCAGAAATGGGGTGGTGCCGATGTACGTTACATACAGTGATTTATTCACCTTCGTAATTATGCTTACATCTGTTATAACCTTAGTTGTAACTATCAAAAAGAATCATAAAAAATAACGCCCTCACTCTGGAAAAGTATCGCGCTATTTTTTATAACATATAATTACCAGAACGGATAGGTCTCAACTATCCTCCGGCTGTCTTGTTAAGCATATTATAGTCAGTGTTTAGATATTTGTCAAATAAAAGCTTTAAATTAAGTCGATCTTTTTTTCTCTCTTTTTTCCCTCTTAATGTATTTTATCCTGATATATATACAATTAAAATTATGATATATTAATACATATTTTATTCTAAAAAAAGTCTATTCTTCAGCTAATATTTAATATTTTCTCCATTATATTAGAGCGTATTTGAAAATTCATTCCTGCCAGCTGCAAGCCCCACTTTGCCGCATATTTGCCCCGAATTCAGGTCACATAGCACGCTTGTCGCCCTTCATCGGGGACAAATCTCCCACAAACTGGGATGCACAGCAGCCAGAAAGCAATTTTAAAACACGCTTTAGAACAACTTACTATGCCACACACACTCTTTTTTAATTTTAGCAAATGATTTCGAACTTTCAACTTCGACAATAATATATTTAACCGGGCAGCCGGTAGGGCGTTGTTCCATCCGTTCTGAGTCTTGTCAGAAATGGGGTGGTGCCGATGTACGTTACATACAGTGATTTATTCACCTTCGTAATTATGCTTACATCTGTTATAACCTTAGTTGTAACTATCAAAAAGAATCATAAAAAATAACGCCCTCACTCTGGAAAAGTATCGCGCTATTTTTTATAACATATAATTACCAGAACGGATAGGTCTCAACTATCCTCCGGCTGTCTTGTTAAGCATATTATAGTCAGTGTTTAGATATTTGTCAAATAAAAGCTTTAAATTAAGTCGATCTTTTTTTCTCTCTTTTTTCCCTCTTAATGTATTTTATTAACTGGACGTACAGCTGCCAGAAAGCAATTTTAAAACACGCTTTAGGACAATTTTCTATACCACCCACACTCTTTTTGTAATTTTAGCAAATGATTTTGAACTTTGAACTTCTACAATAATATATTTAACCGGGCAGCCGGCAGGGCGTTGTGCCATCCGTTCTGAGTCTTGTCAGAAATGGGGTGGTGCCGATGTACGTTACATACAGTGATTTGTTCGCTTTTGTAATTTGCTTACATCCGTTATAACCTTAGTTATAACTATCATAAAGAAGCATAAAAAATAACGCCCTCACTCTAGTAAAGTATGGCGTTATTTTTTAACTAATTATTTTACCAGAACGGATAGGTAGTGACTATCCTCCGGCTGTCTTGTTAAGTATATTATAATGAGTGTTTAAATCTTTGTCAAATAAAACTATAAAATTACCACATCACAGATTCCATAGACGAAAGATGACATCTTATTCCCCCAGACAGTCAACAAGCATAACCGGAGCACAAATACCGGCTTCGTTACTCTCTGTATTCTCATTCCTTATAATAACGAAAAATTTATACAAGGTATCTTCACCATTTGGAATCATTATTTTCAATTCACCCGTTGTTTTATCTGTTCTTTCTGCTGCCTTTATCCCATTCAGCCAGACAAAGACCTGCCCTCTGACATCCGGAAAATATAAAAACCTTCTTTTACCGTCTCTGCTGATTTTGATTTGATTGTAATAAATTCCATATTTTAATAACTTACCCGTGAACACGTTCTGGGGTCTGCCATGAAATTCTATTGGCTCGAAACTGTTTCTGTCGTTTTCATTTATTTCCATATCTACATCCGGCATTTCATCCAGTAAGCGATAATACATAGACCATCCCACCGTCACTACATCCGACACGGATTCCATATATGGAATCCTCTGCACCTGGTGTACGGGTATTTCCACCACTGTCCTACCAATTCCATCTGTCCAAACTTCTACGACAGCATTGTCAGATCCACTATTTCGAAGTATTGCCTGGGCACGTCCATGAAAGAGTTTTCGCTGGGCTGCATAATCCGGTTCATGTGAATTAGGATTTCCATTTCCCACACCGATGACCTTTGCACCGCCTTTTACATCAAAGTGCACCAGATTATCCGCATCCGGGACTTCCATGCCTTCTGCATCTACCGCAATTACATTTACAATTACCGAGTCTAACCCATCATTCATAAGTGCCTCTTTACTGCATGCAGCCTTTAATCTATATATTTCTCCCGGTACTGCAAGGCAGTGGCTGGCCGCCTCTGTTCCCTCTATAAACCCCACAGCCTTTAGTGTCCCCTTTTCAAACGGTACATAAAATTCGTCCTGGGCATAGGCAGTGGTTTTTCTTCGTTCCAAAACCCTGTCATTAACGCTTAATTCTATTTCCTGACAGTTGGCAGCCACGATAACCTTTTGCAGTTCGCCAACTTTCCGGCTGCTGTTCCAGTCAGTGATCATATGAATCCCAGGTTCTTTCTTCCACATCACTTTGTATAGTTCACATGCTTCCTTCGGAAATCCACAGGAGTCATAGGTACCGAAAAATGTTCCAACACTGGGCCACTCAAACGGGGTTGGCTCTCCCCGGTAGTCAAAACCGGTCCATACAAATGTTCCGGCAACAAATTTTCTCTCATTGATCCACTTCCATGCATCTCTGTGGGTGTTCCCCCAGGGAGCGCAAAAATCATCGTAGCTCCCTATCGTATTATGTTCTTCATCAGTCCGGTACTCACCACGAACCATAAATGCACTGGCTGTTTCGGATGCGATCAGCGGGATATTGGGATATTTTTCATGAAATTCATCATAACGCATGGGATTATAGTTTATCCCAACGGCATCCAGGGCATGAACAGCCCCCTCATCTTCCAGGTATCCGCCATTAAAAGAACCCAGTACCGGCCTGGTATGATCCATTTTATGAATGGTGTTCCGGATTCTTTCCGCCATGCGCATTCCCCTGTGGGTACCCTGCAGAGGTTCTTCATTGAAGATGGAATACAGTATCACACTTGGATGGTTTCTGGCATTGCGTACAATTCCCCTCACCTCTTCCAATACCTCGGGATGGGATGCAAACGTCCTGTTTTCTTCCATAACCATCATGCCCAGCTTATCACAGATCTGAAGTATTTCGGGATCGGGATTATGGGCACAGCGATAAGCATTGGCTCCTAATTTCTTTAATTGGCTGATTCTGAATTCTTTCACTGCATAGGGGACAGCAACGCCTACCCCGGCATGATCCTGATGACAGCAAAACCCTTTTAATTTAATATTTTCTCCATTTAACCAAAATCCCGTTTCTGCATCCAGGCGAATGGTTCTGAAACCAAAAGAAACTTTCAGATAATCTAATCCATCTTCCTCTGAAACCTCCTCACCTGTTTCAGACAAGGAGATGCATTTTACACATATTTCGTATAAAGACGGATCTTCCGTGCTCCATTTTTTTACATCCTCGAACACCGTTTCCTGTCTGCATAATACATGGTCAAAACCATTGATATCAGCCCTTTTTTTTGGTAAATCCAATACCTTTTTTCCTGACTGATACAGAGCAGTTTCCAGTCTGAACCCAGCGCCTGTACCAAAGCTGTTTTCAATTGTTGTTTCGATTTCCAGCTTCCATGTTCCATCGTTTTGTTCTTTTGGTTTGACATATACGCCCTGGTAATCAATGTGAACGGGGGATTTTTTAATCAGCCAGACATTACGGTAAATGCCCGCACCTTCGTACCACCAGCCTTCCCAGGCGTCCGCCTCTATTTTTACCGCCAGCTGGTTCACTGCCGGGTAAAAGCAGACAAAGTCAGATATATCCACAGAAAAGCTGTTATATCCGTAAAACTGACGCTTACACAAAAGCCCGTTTATGTAGATAGAAGCTTTGCTGCTGAGCCCTTCAAATTCCAGAAGAATCTGCTTCCCCATATCTTCTTCTCCAAGCCGGAACTTCTTTCTGTACCAACCATTTCCACGCATCTTGTATCCATGGTTCAGCATGGCATCTGGCGTAAATTCTTTCTGAACCACCCAGTCATGGGGAAGCTCTGCCGTTTCCCACTCCGAATCGTCATAGGAGATCTCTGCAGGTCCTTTTGCACCTGCTGCTTTGGAATAGTCGTAGACATCATCATGCCTCCGGCTGGCTGGCAGATCACTGATATCCGTTTCCCGAAACCTCCAGTCTCTATTCATACAATATATACCAGGCTGATCATTATAATATTTCATCTTCTGTCCTCTCAATGGGGATTTCTATGCTGACACAGGTCCCCTCTCCTTCCCGGCTTTCCAGCCGTATTCCGTATTCTTCTCCATATTTAAGCTTTAATCTCTTATTTACATTTTGAATTCCAATTGACATATGATTTCCTTTTTTATGCTCTTGTTTATCATTCATGATATCTTCTATCATCTCTTGCGGCATTCCGATTCCATTATCTATAATCCGGAGGCACATGACACTTTCTTTCATACATCCTGTAATTTTAACCTGTTTATCACTTGCCTTTTCAGAAAGACCATGCTCGATCGCATTTTCAAGCAGGGGTAAAAGTATATGACAGGGAACCCTTTCATACAGCACTTCTTCTTCCACATCAATATCGATTTTTAATTCCTGTCCATAGCGGTATTTCTGTATTCTTATGTATGCCTCCACAGCATCCAGCTCTTCTTCAAAACTGATCAGTTCCTGCTCCCGTAAGGAAAAACGCATGAGATACCCGAGACTTCTTGTTACCTCGGCAATATCTTTTTCATCGTGCATATTTGCCAGCCACTGGATCGTATCCAGGGTATTATAAAGAAAATGGGGATTAATCTGCATTTGCAGGGCCTTGATCTGCGCCTGCTGTTTCAGGCTTTTCTCCTCACATACGTTGTGGACTAAATGCTCCATATCGGATACCATCTTATTAAAGCTGCCCCGCAGCTGTCCGATCTCATCTTTATATTTGACGGTCGCATAAACGCTGAAATCACCGGCTCCAAATTTCTCCATGGATTGTACCAGTTCTTTAACAGGCCTTGAAATTCCCCTGGCAACCAGGATACTCAGAGTCGTAATGACTGACAGGATCACCGCCAGCAGTACTATAGTGATATTGCGCAGGTTCAGAAGCTGTTCGTTATGCCTTTCATCCTCCGATAGGCTGATCAGAGTCCAATCGGCTGCCTTTAATGGAATGACACATAACTGTTTATTGTTGCCATCTAATGTTATGTGGTGTAAGATCTCATTTCCTTTGAAAGTCTGCAGCACCTCTTTTGGCGGCAGCTCACTGTCTAAATCACCTGCTATTCTACTTCCCCGGGAGTTAATCAGGAATATCTGATCCATCTTCGTAAAAACGATATCTTTGATTATTTTTTCAATATAGTCTGCATCAACATATAAGATCAGGTACCCCAGCGGCTTTTGTGTCGACGTGTTATAGATTAATTTTCCCACCGGTATCACAGATAGTTCCATCTTTCTGTCAAACCAGACATTCGCTCCTTTTGCTTCATAAATGACACCTGTTGGAATATCATAAGGTTCTCCATAACTATCATCCTTAGTAACATATGCATTGCTATTCAGATCGTATAAAAATGCTGCACGTATTGCATTTATCTTCGTAATCTGGCTAATGAGTTTATTCTTTATTTTGATGCTTACCTGTACCTCTTCATATGCATTTATTTTACCCTCATTGACCTTTTCCATGTATTTCTGGATCTCCCGATCGGTAGAGATGTCAAAGAGTACCCGCTCCGCCGCCTCCACATTATTGGTGACGTTCTGCCCGGCCTGTCTCATTGTATTCCGTATGTAGTTCCTGGAGTTATCAATGATCTGACTGGAAGAGCTTGCATAGAAATATGCAGTGATAAGGAATACAGAAAGAAAAACCAAGCTAATCGTCATAACAATAAGCTTGGTTTGGATAGACATATTTCCTATGGATTGTTTCGCCTTTCCCATGAAATTTCTCATAAATCCCTCCTATCGCTCTTTCGTATAAACTCAATGAGGCTTCCTTCCGAGCACCCAACACAGCATTTCCTATATTCCATCGGCGTTTTTCCAAATGTTTTGCGAAAAAGCTGACTGAAATATCTCTGGTCGTTAATTCCAATACGCTCACATATTGCATAAATCTTTAAATCGGTGTTTGCCAGCAGTTCAGCCGCCTTCAGCATCCTGACAATGCCCAGCAGCTTTGTAAAATTATAATTTGTTTCTTTTTTAATCAGCCTGCTCAGATAGGTAATGGAAAAATGCGTGTGTTCCGCCAGGGAGGTAAGGGTGATTTCATTCATGTAATTTTTCTCAATATAGTCCATAATCCAGCTTCCGTTTCCGTCTTCTCCAGCAGCAAACATCTCATCCTTTTCCTGCTCAACTGCATCCCTGCGATTAAGGACTTTGTCTACTTCCAGCTCCTTTACAGCCCGGTGAACAGCATCCAGAATTTCTTCTGGACTGGATGGTTTCAACAGGTATTCAAATACCCCACTGTGAATAGCCTGCTTCGCGTATTCAAAAGTCCCATATCCGGATAACAAAATCATCTTACATCTCAAATCTCCTGTCGCAATTTCCCGTGCCAGCTGAAGACCATCCAGTCCCGGCATACGGATATCGGTCAATATGATATCCGGACAAAAAGAGGAGATCAGCTGAAGTGCATCCACTCCGCTGTCCGACATCTTTTTTTCCGTAATACCCACACTTTCCCAGGATAGGCTTTCCAACCCTTTACGAATAATTATTTCATCATCAACAATGAGCAGTTTCATTTCTTCCTCCTGAAGTTACCTGTTTCCAGTCGCTGCGGATTCCATAAACATTAGCCTTTAACGGCGCCCGCTATCATACCATCAATAATTTTATCGTGTAAAATTACATATACAATAATTACCGGAATAACCGTGATTACAATTGCCGCAATCATCCCAACATAGTCTGTAGCATAGATTCCTTTGAACTCCGTCAGACCGATTGGCAACGGCATTTTTGCCTTATCCGTAAGAAATATCTGGGAAAACAGCAGGTCGTTCCAGATATTGATAAAGGAAATGACTGTAATGGTTACAATTCCCGGTACCACAACAGGCGTTACCACTTTTCGAAAAGCCTGTATTAAGCTGCACCCGTCTATAATCGCTGCTTCCTCCAGTTCCCTGGGTACCGCAATAAAAAATCCCGATAATATAAAAATAGCAGTAGGCAGTGCAAATGTAATATGGGGAATGATAACTGCTATATAAGTATTAAGGATTCCCGCTTTATTAAAAATACTGTATAACGGAATAACGGAACCATAAGCCGGTATCATAAGCCCCAGCAGGAAAATTCCCAGCGTAAGATTTGATAATTTCCAGCGTAATCTCGTCACACCATAAGATGCCATAACTGACAGAACAATCGTACCCAGTACGGAGATCACACTTACCAAAATTGAGTTTCCAAAATAAATCCCGATTTTCCCGTCTATAACTGCGTGTTTATAGTTTTCAAGCGTCCATACCTGAGGAAGTCCCCAGGTGTTTAGAAACAGCTCATCCTGTGTCTTAAATGAGTTAATGATCAACCACAGCAGCGGATACAGACATGCTATCAGAAATAATATTAATATAGTATATTTTAGTATAGATAATATTCTTTGTCTATGTTTATTCATGTTCCCTTCTCCAATCAATAGTCGATTTTCTTTGTGCGGAATACAAAATTGATGATTACTGTCGCTCCAATACAAAGAAGTAACAATGCCGTTGCAATAGAACTGGAGTATCCGAATTTCAATGCATTAAACCCTTGGGTAAACATATAGGTGGATATTACCTCACTTGCATGGTTTGGTCCTCCTGATGTGGTAACTGCGATCAGGTCGTAAAGCTTCAGTGATCCGGTAACAATCAGGACGGAATCTATTTTTAATATTGGTTTCATAAGAGGAAATGTAATTTTCGTAAACTGCTGCCACTTGCTGGCTCCGTCAATGGATGCTGCCTCATACAGGGAAGAATCAATATTTTTCATGCCAGCCAGCTGAATCACCATATGATAACCAACAAACTGCCACATGGTTACTACAATCAGTGCCGGTATAACAGTCTTCTCATCAGCCAGCCAGATATGGGTAAGGGAGTCCAGACCGATTGCTTTTAAAAAGCTGTTTACTAAACCAAAATCCGGATGATAGACAAAGGTCCATAACATACCGATTGCAGTACCGCAGATTACGGAAGGCATAAAATAAATGCTTTGAAACAGTTTTGACCCCTTTACTTTCTGGAACAGAATATTTGACAATAACAGGGCAAGTACCATATGTGCTATATAAGAACCCGCTACAAACTTCAGATTATTTACGACTGCCTGTTGGAAAAACTGATCCTGAAAAAGCCGGATATAATTTTTTAGTCCAACAAATGTGGAGTCACCCAGCAAATTTGTCTTAAACAAACTTATGTATAAATTATAGAGTATCGGTATCAGTCCAAAGAACAGATAAACCACAAATGCCGGGCCTACAAAAAACGCAATATATTTTTTCTTACTAAGAATTTTATCCATTCTATCGCTCCTTATGATAGAGAAGGGAGCCTTGCAGAAGTACACTCCTGCAGTTATCCCCTCCCGTCATTTATTACTGATCTGCTTCTTGCTCTGCATAACTCTGTAATGCCGCAAACTGTTCCTGAGGATCTTTTCCTCCTGCAATAGCAAGGGAAATATTATTAAACTCTCCGCCTACATTTGCGCCAAACTGTCTGTCCATAGGAGTTAATGCCTTTTTAACCTGTCCCTGAAGTTCCATTATTTTAGCTGTAACAGGATCTACTTTAGATGTATCGATCTTGGTATTGGTTGCTGATAACGCGCCGCAGTCCACTACATATTTCTCCTGGATTTCAGGATCTGACAACATCTTTATAAATCCTAAAGCAGCTTCTTTATTTTCACATTTTTCACTAATGGCAAATAATTTTTCCACGCTGGCAATGTGAACATCGTTATAGTCAGGGTTCTTTGCGGGCATCATAAATACGCCAATTTTGTCCGGTCCGCCCATGCCTTCAATCACTGCTGACGTATCCCAGGTTCCCATAGAGTACATCGCCGCTTTCTCGCTGGTGAAGAGCGTTCTTCCCTCATCGTATGCCAGTCCTAAAAAGCTCTCCGGGAAGGCACCTAAGCTAACCAGCTCCTGGAATACTTTTCCCGTCTCCACATAGCGGGGATCATCCCACGTAGTCTTGCCATTCACAATATCTTCAAACAGCTCTTTTCCTGCAACTCCGCCTGATAATTCCAGCATAAACTGAGCCGGAACCCATGCGTCCTGACATGCCATGGATAGCGGAACTACACCGGCACCTTTCAGCGTTGATATCACATTTACAAATTCATCCCATGTCTTTGGAACCTCCAGATTGTTCTGGGCAAAGATCTCCGTATTATAATAAATAGGAATAATTGCCTGGCCCATGGGAACTGCGTAAATCTTATCATTATATGTAACCGCATCGAAAGCTCCGTCATTAAAGCGTTCCATCCATTCAGGATCGGCTTTTAAAGCATCACTTAATGAGTAAACCTTTTCACTTTCCACATAGTCCTTCATATAGCCCGCTTCCCAGGTAAAGAAAATATCCGTCACATCGTTTTGCGTCATCAGGGTTGCCAGCTTTGTCTTATACTGTTCATTTTCGTACCACTCTAAATTAATCTTGGCATTAAATTCATTTCCGGCATTAAACTTATCCGCTGCTGCCTTAATTACATCTGTAAACGCCTGCTCATTGGAGCCTCCTACCGCCATGAAAGTAAGTACCGTTTCTTCTGCGCTGCTTTCTCCCTTTTCCTCGCTTTCTGTACCTCCGGCTGTTGTATCTGATTGTGAACCTGTGCTGCCTGCAGTCTCTCCCGCGTTGCCGCACCCGGCTGCCATTACCGCCGCCAAAATTGCACTCATAATAAGCGTTGTTGTTTTTCTTTTCATCTCAAAACCCTCCTTGTTATTTTTGTTTGTTAAAATCATTATACACAAAAAATATTTGGTTATATATGCTGCAATTTACCCCAAATGTTAAGATTTTTGTCCTTGTTTACTTAAATATGCCGAAGAAAAACCTTCCTTCGGCATATTTTCTGTGCTGTGTCTATATGGCTCTAAATGTCAGCTGCACACTCTGGGGAATGCCATATAGCTTAGCATTACAATTATTTTATTTTTACATCCTTGCTCTGTCCCTTGTTTTTGAACAGCTTCTGATAGTAATTTACTTTAGAAGACGGAACATCTATTTCCGCTTTCTTGTAAATCCCCTTAAACGCCTCATTGTAAACTTTTTTTAGACGTTTTGACTTAATAGTAATATCCTTTAACTTCCTATCTCCATAGAAAGACCGCTTACCAATACGTTCTACATAAGAACCAATGGTTACTTTTTTAAGGGATCTCATCTTATAAAATGCTTTCGCACCTATTTCTGTCACTTTGCATTTCACACCTCTTAAGGTAACGGAAGATGGTATAGTAATACTCTTATATGACTTCCTGGCTGTGCCAATCACAGATACCGTCGCTTTACCTTTCACTTCATTTGTCACTTTGTATTTAAGCCCTTTGTACATTATAGTTTCACCTTTTCCCAGAACCGGGGCAGACGGTTTCTGCGGTACCGGCGGCTTTAACTCCAGGGCAGAAGCTGCAGCTACCAGTTGTGATGCTGCGCGGTCTACTTCTGACTGCACTGCATTTGAATTTTGTAAAAGGAGTGCTGCTGATTGTAATGCCTGTTTCAGCTTCCCAGCACTAATATCAGTGTATACAGTTAGATCCAGTCCGGAATATGCCTGGCTGAGAATCTTCAGCATACTGGTATCCGCTTTCGCTTCCGGAACCTGTGGTTTTTCCACCAGATTAGCTGCCGCATTGACAAGCTCCGCTGCCGCACTGACAATATCCTGCTGAGATACATCAGGATTCCCTATTAAACGCTCAGCCTCTACCAAAGCATTCTTTAATTTAGCTGCAGTCTCCGGAGTATATTTTCCGGTATCCAGACTCTTATATGCTTCAACTAACATACGGAGGGTGGAATCATCCGGTTTTGATTCAGCCGGAATCTTTTCAAGCTGAGCAAAAGCCTTTAACAGATCTGCCTCTGCCTTTGCAATTTCAATTTTATCCACATAATCTGCCGTATCCAGAATTTCCTTTGCTTTTCCCAGCGCTTCATTTAAGTATGCAGCACTTTCCGCTGTATAAACACTAAGATCCATGCCGATGACCGATTCATAAAAAGCAGACAGCTGATACTTTAAGTCAGGTTTCTCTATGGCGTACTGCAATCCTGCAGCCGCTGATATGAGATTGGATACCGCAGCATCAACCTGTTCCTGAATTGCATTTTGAGATGTTAGGATGTCATTGACCGCTTCCAGCGCAGTTACAAATGCCTGTGCACTTTCTTCAGTGTATACCTCCATGTCTAATCCTGCATAAGCATTATAAACCACTTCCGCAAGAGTGTAATCTGTTTCTTCATCTGACGGCATCTTCTCCAGACCAGCCAAAGCCTTTATTAGCCTAGCTTCTGCCTCTGCCACCTCTTTTTTAGATGCATTTTCTTTACCCAGAATTTCTTCTGTCTGTGTTAGGGCAGATACAAATTCTTCTGCACTTTCTATTGTATAAACAGTTAAGTCCATATTTTTGACAGATTCATAAAGTTCCGCCAGATTTCCTTTATCGGCTCTTATATCCTCCAGCCCTGCAACAGCCTGTACCAGTTTTCCAATCTGGTCTGAGACTTCCTGCCAGGATGCATCTGCATTATTTAATACTGTTTCCGCAGCTTTAATTACCTCCTGCAGTACTTCATAACTCTCCTGGGTGTAACGATCAGGCTGATAAGATTTTGCTCCTGAGACAGCTGCTTTTAAAGCATCCTTTTCTCCCTGGCTTGCAAGTTTTACCAGATCTTCTATCGCTTTTTTCAGTGCCTCTGTCTGTGCATCCACCACATCCTGCTCTGCAGTATCATCGTTAATAATGCCATCCGCTTTTTCTATTTCCACCTGCAAATTCTGATAACTCTGCTGGGTATAATTATCTGCCATTATTTCTATTGCTTCTTCTGATAACTTACTTAATGCATCCTTGTCTGCAGTAACGATAACCGTACATTCCGCCTTCATATCGGGATATCCTTCCGGATATACGCTTACTGTTGTTGTTCCCACCTTGCGTGCAGACACTTTGCCGTCTTTTACGGATGCAATAGTTTCATCCAATGAGGACCAGTTATAGATTACCAGTGCGTCCTCCGGAAGTACGGACGCATGAAGTTCTGCCGAAGCTCCAGCCGTTAACCGGATCACAGACTGATCCAGAACGACACTCTCCGGTTCCTGTATGCTGTTGGTGCGGACATTAAAAGCATCCACGTCTATACGTCCTTTGCCACTGCCTCCAAGAGAAGTGATAACAATGGTATGCTCTTTGTCCGTCAGATCCATATTAGAATAGCCAACGTACTGGGCAACACCGTTTTCCGCATTTACACTGATCTCTTTTTCTACCACCTGACCGTCTAAGGTTACACTAAAACTTCCCAAATGTCCCCCGGTAGATGTGACGAATTCAACTCCCGTACCGTTAAATGTAAAAGTTGCCTTATCTCCGGCATTGTAACAGTTGGTAATAGTTCCATTGAAATGCTTCCCTTCATTCCACTCTTCCCAGGAATCCCCGTCATAGATAATACCAGAATCACGGTCATCAAACGTTTTGATTGTGGGCAGTTTAAGCAGTAACTCAATTGATCCTGTTGCCCTTGATCCATCCAGCAAAGTCGCGGTGACTTTTACTTTTCCTCCCCCTGTTGCTGTTACTAATCCATTGGAGTCCACCTTGGCAATCTTATCGGTTTCCTGCCCCGTAATCATGGATTCTATGGTCCACCGAACAGCAACATCTTCATCTGCATTTGTTGTAAGCTGAACAGTTTCCCCGGTCTTAGTTAATACTACCTTGTCATCCTCTGCCTTGACCTGGATATCATCATGTACAGGGCGTCCTACCGGCTCCATGGCAAGCAGTCCACGGGAAATGTCTTCATAACTGCCGCCTTCTAACGCAGCACGAAGGTTCTGTTTGCTCTCTTCTGTATATTTTCCAGTGAGTTTTTCCTGCGCCTCCGCTTTTAACTCTTCCAGACTGACTTCTGCACGATTCACAGTAAATCTTGCATCTTCAGAAAGTTTTATGCCTTCTCCCTTATAGAATACACGGGGGGTTTTTCCGGTAGTGGAATCAACTGTACAATTTACCAGTTCTCCATCTTTCCACTCCATGCTTAACTGGTATCCGCCCCTGCCGCAAATGCCTCTTATTTTACCGCTGGACCATTGCTCAGGGATATTTTCCATTAGATTCAGTCCCTCGAACCGACTGTCTAATATTGCTTCTGCTACTGAATTACCAATTGGGCACCAGTATCTCCAGTCGCCCTGCTTATAAGTTGTTCCCGCAACTCCATGGGGTATTTTGGAAAATGCCAGCTGCGGATCTCCAAGACGTAACGCCATGGTTGCTCTGTCCGGATGTCCTCCGCCTCCGATTGAGAAATTCCGCTGTGCTTCTGCCTGAGATGCATAATATAATTCAGGCGTGTCTGTCTCATTGATATCAGAATGATTCATAAATGTTCCCAACAGCTGGGAAACATGTCTGTGCCCCGCATCTCCTACTGGATACTCGTTATAGAATTCCCGAAGCCGTCCCGTATCCTGGTCTATAAAAAGTTCCAGTGGAACCAGTTTTTCCCTGGCCTCCAGAACTTCCCCAAGGAATGCCTGATCATATCCGATTCCTGCTGCCTCTAACTCTTTTGCACCACTTTCCAGCATATTGAAGAGGTTGTTATAAATCTGCACATCCGCAGCAGTACTTATATCAAAAGCCGCTTTTCCGCCTCCCTGCAGCTTATACCAGTGTTCCGGTGATCCAGCCGGGGCAACCATCAGGTAACCTTTCAGCTCACCATTTACCCCATCTGCCTCCACCAAATTGCTCAACGCAAAACGTGCTGCACCTTCCATTAATGGATAGTATTTCTCCAATAACTGAATGTCCTGAGTAAAATCGTATTTATCATACAGTGTATCCAGTGCCCAGATTCCACCGGATGTCCAGCTGCCGTATTCGATTTCATCTCCCCACATTCCGGTCTTCCCCCAGATATCTGAGGAATGGGCAACTACCCACGACCCTTCCGGGGCGCCATAGCTTTCCTGTGCTGTCTTACCTCCGGTTGTCTCATCTGCAAAGGTAGCAATGAGCTTATACAGGGCATCCGAAGTATCTGCTAAATTTCCTGATCCCTTAATTACCTGCATCTTTTGTACATTTTCATTTAAGTAATAAGCTGACTGGTTAGGCGGCCACCAGCTCGCATTCCACAGACCTAACAGATTCTGTGGTGCCTGTGAATTCTGTCTTTCACAGCTTAATGCTATGTAACGTCCATACTGATAATGGCGGGCATAATCAAATGGTGTAATCATCGTACCATCTTCAGCTGTTATCGATTCCCCATCCATATCTATCCACAGACGGCGGAATAATGATCGGAAATCTTCCTGATGTTCCCGCAATAGTTCATTGTATCCTTTTTCTACTGCACTATCCAGGGTTGTTCTCACATTGCCTGCCACATCTATTCCGCTGTTGGAAGGATCTGTTTTAAAGTCTTTAAAACTAGTCTCACATGTGTAGAGCAGAATAATCTCATCCGCATCCGTCACCTGCAATTTATTTCCGAAGACTGTCACTTTTCCATTTACAGGCAGTACCTTTACCCTTGCCTCAAAAGTCACACCCCGGTCCTCATACCAGGTAACCTGTTCGCCATCCTTTACAATTGGTGCACGTCCAGTCATGATTACTTCATTTGTCTCTTCGTCCAGAGTCACCTGATTCAGGGCTGCCTTCCCTGCCATTTCATTGGGTAACTCAAGCCCTACATCCATTTTCATTTTCTCACCGCCGTCATTGGCTATTTTTACAGCCATAACGTTTGCAGGATTACTGATAAACGACTGCCTGGTATAAGTCACACTACCTTTCTTAAATTCAATGTCTGAAGTAGCACCGTCCATATCCAGGCTTCTATTATAGCTATCGGTACCGCTGGTGAGTTCCGGGAAATTCAACACCATTCTTCCCAGTGGCAGAAATGTACTCTGAGCTGCACATGGGGCGCTCCAGATTCTCTTCGTCTCCTCTTCAATGGTCTTAAAGATTGCTAATCGTTCTTCATCGGAGATTCCTTCCCGATAAGCATCCACTAATTTCTGGCGCACACTCTGATACCCCAGCAAACGTTCTTCCGGAGAATTGCCGTAGCTGCCTTCCCCGCCTTCCGATAAATCTTCACCGTATTGGGGATCTCCTGACCAGAAAGTAGAATGATTGAGCTGAAATACATCCTCTGCCACTCCGCCATTTTCCTTCGCTGCAAACACCCCGTTTCCCAAAGGGGTTCCCCAGGATCCTGTCCTGTTTTTCTCTGGGGCTCCCAGATTCAGTCTCAGCCTTGTCCAGTCTTCATCGCCTGATACCGTCGTGGATGATATCGAAGATGTGTCTACTGATGACTGGGCAGCTGCCATGCTGACACTGGGGATGAACATGCTTCCCATGATACACAGAGAGGTACCAATTGCAGTGAGCCGCAGCCGTAACTTTTTCTTTTGCTTCATTTCTCTCCTCCAAATTTATTGCATATTTACGGATACCATTTCCGTATGATTGTATTATATAAACATTTTACTTCAAAATATATTCTCATATTTATCTTTTTTGTTTAATTTTTTGTTATAAATTTATTTTACATCAAATTCCATATGCATATTGACTATAATATTTGACCAATCGTTATTATTCTATTATTTTTTCACAATTCTTCAAATTGCTTTAACCAATCCAGATGTGAATGCAAACTATTTCCACATACCGCTTGAAGAACCTCCCGTTTTATGCTATGCTCAAACCATGTTTACTACAGTAAGGATATACCCGCACGCCCACTATCGTGCCAAAGCAATGGAGGTAACTGTTTTTATGCAAAAACTAAAATATGTATTCATCCACATTATCAGCATCGCCATATTTTTTACCCTGTGCGTCATAACCCCATCCCTGGCAGCCTATGTCATTCTGCTTCTGCTGCTGGCACGGATTGTTATTTTTCTCATTCCTTCCACCGGGGATCGAATCCGTTTCCGGACAGAATCAAAAAGGGCGCTCCTGGTAATTGATCTACAGGAAGGATTATGCGGAGAAAGAGGCTCCTACTCCAACAAAGAACCTTTTTTGAAAGCGGTAAATGACACGATAGATAAAGCCAGGGCTGATGGAGACATGGTTATATATGTAAGACAGGTATTTTCTTCCCTGGACAATATTTTTGGCTGCCTTGCAATGGGCGGAAGACTTTCTGGATGGGATCATGGAAGTGATTTTGTGTCGGGATTAGATATCATCAGCGATCATCAGTTTATCAAGCACCAGCAGGATGCGTTTTCCTGCAAAGCTCTTTCCCGACTTCTTACGGATCATGAGATTAACACCCTGACGATTGTCGGGCTGGATGCATCTGCCTGCGTTTATAAGACCGCAATCAGTGCCCTGAGACGTGGTTATATTGTAAATATAAATTCAAAAGCCCTCCTGTCGAAAAGTAAGAGCATGTTAAATAAAATGCTGGATACTTTCCGCCAGAAAGGCATGTATGTTTACTAAACAGTATTTAAGTTGTTATTATTTATAAGATTCTTCTAAAATTTTCAACACATCTTCATCACTCAGCTGAACCGGATCACCTGCATAGAGTCCACCCATGGTGGCTCTTGCATTATCTGCATATTTTTTCAGTTCTTCTTTTTTCATGCCATGGCTGCTCATTTTAATATCGTCAACTCCGCAGACTTTTTGCAGCTCTGTCAGGGCATCCACAAAATCCATTGCAGTTTTTGCATCTGTTTTTCCAAGGGCTTTCGCCATCTGAATCATACGTTCCTCACACTTGTTTGTTTTAGCAAAATGTGTATAATATGCTTTACTGATTGCGATTAAAGCTTCGCCGTGTACAAAGTCCGGATGATATGCGCTGATAGCATGGGCAATGCTGTGTTCTGAAGTACAGGAAGATGTGGATTCCACCATTCCTGCAAGGGTATTGGCAAGTGCCACATCTGCTCTGGCGTCCATGTTATCGCCTTCTGCTACTGCCTTATAAAGGCTTTTGCCAATCAGTTCTATTGCTTTTAGTGCAAACATATCACTCATTACATAAGATATATTATTTAAATATCCTTCCGTACTGTGGAACAATGCATCAAATCCCTGATAAGCAGTGAGACGTGACGGAACCGTCGTCATCAGTTCCGGGTCAACGATCGCTAACATGGGGAATGTCTTATCATATCCGAAACCAATTTTTTCGTTTGTCTCTGTCTTGGTAGTTACCGTCCATGGGTCTGCTTCTGTTCCCGTTCCGGCAGTTGTGGTTATCGCAATAATCGGAAGCGGATTATTTGGTACCGGCAATCCCTTTCCACTGCCGCCCGATACATAATCCCAGTAATCCCCATCATTTGCAGCCATTACAGCTATCGCCTTTGCCGCGTCAATGCTGCTGCCGCCGCCAAGACCCACTACAAAATCAATTCCGTTCTCTTTGCAGAAAGCAGCGCCTTCCATAACATGGTCTTTTATAGGATTTGGCAGAATCTTGTCAAACAGCAGATGGGATACCCCTGCTTTTTCCAATTGCTTCTGTACTTTTTCAAGATAACCGTATTTCTTTACGGAGGTTCCTCCTGTTGTAACAATCAGCGCCTTCTTTCCCGGCAGTTCCTGCCTGTGCAGATCATTCAATGATCCTTTGCCAAATAAGATTCTGGTTGGAATGTAATAATTAAAATTCATGTTATATCCCCTTTCTATTATCTGTACAGCCGTACAGCAGAACTGGTTATCTGTGACATCCTCATATCTGTCTGTACCGGAGACTGTTTATCGATAAAGAAAGTATAAGTCTTAAAGCTAACTCGAAGTCAAGCTTTTTTTTGCTTTCCTAAACTTTTGCCCGCACCTCATCCAGCGTCTTGGAAACTCCATGGTGGATTGGCTTCCACTCCACCTTTTTAAACAACGCCACGATGGATATGGGTATATAGGTAATCATAAAAAGGGGAAAGGTAAATACATAAGCAATTTTCTTATAGGCAGGAGCATGAATCCTTCTCCATTCTGTGACTGCCGTCAGCGCCCCCATCGCCAGCATCATCAGATACCCATTTACCAAAAACTCCCCAATGGACTGCAGCAGCACCAATATGTCTGCATCTTTATACACCAGGCTGACAATGAAACCGGCTGTATTTAATATACAGCTGAGAACAGTCAGAATGATTGCCGGCATAATTGACATCACCATATCATAGCAGGCAAAACTTCCTTTTTCAAAGATATTCCGGATCAGTTTACCTCCGTAGTTGGCAAATACCTGCATGTTTCCTTTTGCCCAGCGCAGCCTCTGGTTCCATGACTGGCGGAATGACACAGGCTGTTCATCATACAGAACTGCCTCCGGACAATAGGCTATGCGCTCTCCCTGTAAAATGCTGTCCACCGTAAATTCAATATCTTCGGTCAGTAGGAAATGATTCCATCCCTGATTTTTTTTAACAATGTCACTGTGAATTAAAAATCCGGTGCCTGAAACAGCACAGCTGCTACCCAATGACATTCGCGCCTGGTTTAAGTACCTGGATTCTCTTAAAAACCACAGGGAATACCCGGCAGATATCCAGTTATCCCCAAAGTTTTTGGAATTACGATAGCTGGTGATAATGCGGTGCCCGTCAGAAAATGTACGGTTCATGTTTTCTATGTAGCATTCGTCCAGCAGATTATCTGCATCAAATATAAAATAGCCATCGTATTTCTGATCCAGACCGGCAGTTTTGATATTCTGGAACAGGAAGCGCAGCGCATATCCTTTCCCCACCTGGGACGTATTAAAACGCTCCCAGACACATGCATGATTTGCCCGGGCTATCTCAGCCGTCCTGTCCGTGCAGTTATCTGCAACAACATATATATCTACGTATTTGGACGGATAACTCTGGTTTCGTATACTCTTAATCAGCTGTGCGATTACAGCCTCCTCATTTCTGGCGGATATCAGCACTGCATACATATGGTAATTCACTTTTCCGGATGTCCTGGGTTTTTTGATCAGCGCCGCCGCCACATAGAACAGCTGGTAAGAATAACAGCAGATAAATACCATGGCAATCAGATAATTTACATATTTAATCATTTCCATAACTTTCTCCTCCTTCTTTTGCGGCACCACGCACCGTTATCGCACGATATACAAGTAATCCGGCAATGCTGATCACAATTGTGACAGCAAATACAAGAATGGCAAACTGGTAGTTCTGAACGCCCAGTGCATCACCTCCAACCGTAGAAGTTATAATGGACGGAATTCTGGCTATTCCGGTGATTAAGATCCAGGTTGAAAGTCTCATTGTTGTAAGCCCGATCACATAGGTCATCAGATCTTTTGGCGTCCCCGGAATCAGAAACAGCAGGAACGTCAGTGTATTCAGTTTCTTTTTATTCTGCATAATTTTAAGTGACTGGATCTTCTCCCTGGGATAAAACACCTCTACCGCCTTTACCCCAAAATACCTGACGAAAAAGAATACCACGATACTACCAATCAGGGCTCCGATCAGGCAGAGGGCTGTCCCTTCAAATATTCCAAAAGCATAGCCCGCTCCTATTTCCAGTGGCTCTCCTGGTATGATTGCAATAATAATCTGCAATGCCATCATCCCGCTAAATGCAACTCTTCCCCATATTCCATGACCGTCTACCCATGCCCGGAACTTTTCCGGCTGTGAGACAAATTCCAGCATCGGCCTCCCCACAAACCAGAAAACGGCAGCACTCATGATTATGAAAATAGCAACGCAAGCGATACTAATTAATTTTTTCCGCTTTAATGTCATAAAAAACTCTCCTTATCCGCCCTGGAAGTTTTCCTTCCGCAACTTTTAAGAAGAGTATAAAATACAATATTCAACAAATTATCAACTGCAACCTATAATTTTCTATAGAATTTCTTACATAATTCTTAACACTGGATTGGTTCTTACCGGGAGGGGGACGCTTTGCAAATGATACTCCACCTATAATCTATTCCAACTACAACATCATTTTGAAATTCGCCTGAACAAGGCCTCCTCCGTTATGTCCATTGGCGCAAAAAATGGATCCCCCATGTTTTTCACTGAGAATCTTACAGATATTCAGTCCCAGGCCAAAATGAGAGTCGTAGACATTTTCCTTTTCTTTGTAAAAGGGCCTAACAGCCTGCTCCAGGGCTTGTTTGGTAAATCCTTTTCCATCATCGCCCACTGCTACGGAAAAGTACTCCCCATAGGCAAACAACTGCACATCCAATTCCTTTTTTCCATAGCGTACACCATTAGAAATAAGATTTTCAAAAACCTGCAGTACCAATTCCCGGTCAACTGAGATTTTTGAACATTTAAAATGAGTAGTAAATTTTAACGCCATGCCTTTTTCCCTGCAGAGTATATCGGCGCAGTCCCTGATCTGCTCTGCAAATTCCTCACAATCAATGATGCTGGTCTTGATATCCACATCCTCCAGCTTTTGCAGCGCATGCATACTGGAAACATAATTTTCCAGCCTGGTTACATGAGCGGACATAGTCTGAACGGTTCCAATAAGTTTTTCCTTGGATACCTTATCATCCGGCAGATATTTAGAAAGCATGTCCACATAACCCCGCAGCACCGTCAGCAGCGTCCGCAAATCATGGGAAAATGCGGCGTTTAAGCGTTTCCGCTCTTCCATTGCCCGCCACATCTCGCGGTTATTCCGATCCAAAGAAGACCTCATCTGCTCAAAATTGCGGCACAGCCTCCCCATTTCATTGCTGCTGTTATAGTAAATGTGAAAATCCAGATCCTGCTGTCCAATCTTATTTGCCGCTTCCTCCAGAAGCGTAATCGGTACCTTTAGCTTATTGCGGTAAAACAACAGTCCTGCCATAATGACGATAACCAAAAAGCTGAGGATTAAGGAAATACCCCCTCCTATATTACAGATGCGTACCATTCTGGCTTCTGAGGGCGTAAACTCATAATAGTTTCCATCCGTGGTATGTACCCCGTAGCTGGTAGAGTACTCCACCTGCTGATTCTGGGGTATTTTCCGATAGATGATATTGCTTTCCGTATTTGAAAATACCGCCTGTATGGATACGCTGCAAAACAATGCAATCAGGGTAAATACTACCATATAAAGCATAAAGGATTGTTTCAGAGACAAGTCCCGAAGAGATAAGCCTTTTTTCTTTACCTGCTCCATTTATAGCCAACCCCCCAGACGGTCTCAATGTAGGGTTTACATCCGATGGCAGCCATCTTAGAACGGATACGCCTTACATGTTCTGCCACCACGCTGCTGTCTCCCTGCCCGTCAAATCCCCATATCTTCTCGTAAATACGCTCTTTGTCAAATATCTGCCCTGAATTCTGGGATAAAAACTCGATGATCTCAAATTCCTTTTTTACGAATCCAATTGCTTCTCCTTTATAATAGGCACTCTTTTCCGTATAATCAATGGTAAAATCCTGATCGAATTTCACTTTTGAGGAACATCCGTGGCGCTGTTCCCTGCGCAGGTGCGCCTCTACTCTTGCTCCCAGTTCGTCAATGCTAAAAGGCTTTACGATATAGTCATCACCTCCGGCACGAAAACCTTTGATTTTGTCCCCATCCTCTATTTTCGCTGTGAGAAATAAAATGGGGCAGGATACAAAATCCCGTATACTGCGGCAGACCGCCAGTCCGTCCATATCCGGCATATTCACATCCAGCAAGATCAAATCCGGTCCTTTCTCCGCCTTTTGCAGTGCCTCCATCCCACTGAATGCAGTCATTACCTGATAACCGTTAAATTCAAAATAATCTCCCAGCATATTTACGATATCTATTTCATCATCCACAATTAATATTGTATGTTCCAAGTTTACATTACCTCCCAGAAGTTCATAAAGTTTGAATTTGCAAACACGCTTTTGTATAGTGTAATGCATATTTATCAAAATTTCATCAACTATTTATATCTTGAATCCCTTAACGGGTGATGACGGACTACAATTATAGAGATACACAGATGCCGAAATCTCCCCTGAATCTATTATAGCCAGCAATTATTATACCAAAAACAGCCGGTACACTCACACTACCATGTACCAGCCGCTTTTATTTCTTACTTTATACAATTCAATTTTTATTATATTCATAATTAGTACTTAACAATATTTAGTATATAATAATATTTCAGTCTTTAAGTTTATATTTTTAAATAGAAAGCGTAAACCTTCTTTCTCTCCCACCATCCGCTGTGACAGTACCATCTTTACTTACCGTGACAACTGTGAAATTTTCTTTATTTTCATAATCTTTGCCGTACCCATCATCATCATAAATCTCATAAACTGCCTGGTCTTCTACATATCCCAGCAGCTCCAGATTATGGAAATCCACTTCTGCAACGCTCTGTCCTCCACTGGACATTGGAATTACGTGGTTTGGACGGATAAAGATCACGGTCTCATCCAGATCCACATCGATATAGTGATGGCCCTTTTCCAGAAGTTCTGTTTTCCGCTGGGTCAGGCTCTTCATCTTCACCATTTTCATTTTCTCGGGCAGATATACATACCTGCCTTTTGCATTTTGTTCGTAAACCGGAGCTGTCATGATTCCGTCCCCGATCAAAAGCTGATCCTCTACTCTTGCTGCAAAATCATCTTCCGGATAGTCGAATGCCAGAGGTTTGAAATACATCTCATCCTTTAATGCTGCTTTCATATATTCACTGTAAATGTAAGGCAGCAGTCCATAGCGGATGGAGATTATATTTTTAAATGCCTCTGTATTTTCAAAGCGGTATACTTCCTGGCGTCTTGTTCCCATTGCGGAATGATTCCGGAACAATGGTGTGAAGATCCCGAACTCCAGCCATCTCATCATTAAGTCTTCCGTAGTATCTGCTCCGAATCCGCCTATGTCTGCACCGGTATAGAGGATTCCTACCATATTAAGAGAAGGCATCATACGGATATTCAATAACAGATGAGACCACCAGGATAGATTATCCCCGGTCCATATGCCTCCGTAGCGGTGCATGCCCACATAAGAGGATCTGGAGAACATGAGGATACGTTTCTCAGGCTCTATTTCTTCAAATGCCTCTCCTGCTGCACGGGTCATGTTATAGCCAAACAGGTTGTGAACCTTGTCATGGCGGACTGTCTCCCCATGGAACTTGTGGTAAAAACGTTTGTAGTCATCCGGATTATTGGATATCCCGCCGATCAGATTATTGAACTTATTATACAGTTCCAGATCTATATTCTTCCCTTTAAAGTCTTCTAACTGCTCAAAGACTTCATCCAGGTGTTTTTCCGAATAAAAGATAGCAGGTTCGTTCATATCATTCCAGAATCCTTCGATTCCCTGATCTAACAGTACTTTGTATTTCTGTCCGAACCACTTTCTGGCATCGGGATTCAACATGTCCGGAAAATGTACTTTTCCAGGCCATACAGCAGCTACAAAATCCGTTCCGTCCTCTTCTTTACAGAAATATCCCTTCTCCACACCCTCTTCATAGATGTCATAGCCTTCTTCTATTTTTACACCTGCATCAATAATCGGGACAAGATGAATATTTTGTGCTTTTAACTCCTCCACAAACTCTGGGAACTTTGGAAAAGTCTCTTCATTGATGGTGAAATCCTTGTAGCGTTCCATATAATCAATATCCATGTAGATACTGTCCAGCGGAATTCCTGCATCCCGGTGATTTTTTACCACTTCTCTGATTTCGTCCTCATCCATATAGCTCCAGCGGCTCTGTCCATATCCAAATGCCCATTTGGGGGCAATGTAACTTCTGCCGATCATATGGCGGAATTGTTTTACAATATCCTTTAGACTATCTCCTTCAATGATATACAGATCCAGCCCGTCCTCTTCGGGAACTATGCTGACCTGACTGCTGTTTGTGTAACCAAGGTCGAAGGTAAGCTTTCCCGGATAATCAATAAACAACCCGAATCGTTCTTCTCCTTCAATGATGATAAAGTTATGTGCCGCATAGAGGGAATTTTTTTCTTCCCGGTGATTGGGATCATCGCTGCAATTGCTGATATAGCGCCAGCCTCTTTTATTAATCCCTCTGACATTTTCACCCAGTCCGTAGATTCTGGTATTTTCATCCATTTCATAGGTAAATACAGTCTTGTCAGTGCCAGCTCCCAAATAGGGTACCGCGCCTGCTTCCTTTTCAATTTTATGTACTACCGCATCTGTTTCCATCGGATTTCCGAAGGTATATTTACGAATCATATGTTTCTCCTTTCAATACGCCTGCCCAGAGCGTGTTTTAAAATTGCTTTCTGGCAGCTGTGCGTCACACTTTGTGGGAGATTTGTCCCGAATTATTTATTTACTTTTCTGCTGAAATCTTTTATGTTATTATAGTATAGAGGTCCTGCTAAAACAAACATAATTCCACCATATTCTAACACAATCCTGCTATTCAAGGATTTCTCAAACAGAAAGGAGTACATATGGACAATTATCTGTATCTCCATGAATGCACCAGCCACGGTACTTATTTTATGCCGTTTGCTTTCTATCACTGCAGCATTCCGGAGACTTTCACCATACTGGCAACCCATTGGCATGAAGAGATGGAGATCGCAATGATCCGGGAGGGTACCTGTACTTACAATATCGACCTGAATGCCTATGAAGTACATAAGGGAGATCTGATTTTGATCCCTCCCCAGGTTCTTCACGGCGTGTCACAGACAGAGCAGCAAAGCCCTATGGTTTCTGACAGTATTGTATTTAGTTTTCACATGCTGGGATTCCAGTATCCGGATTACTGCACCACAAAATATCTCCAGCCCCTTGCCCTTCAGAAATGGACCCACCCCTTCATTATAAGTCCCACAGACAACCATTATCAGGCTCTGGCAGACACCTTTAGTGATATACAAAACTGCTATCTGCATCAAGAGCAGGCTTACGAACTGAATCTCAAATCCGGGCTGTTCCACTTTTTTTATCTGCTCTTCCGGGATTCTGCCGCTTCCTGTGATTTTACCCCGGATAATACGGAAATAACAGAGAAAATAAAAATAGTACTCCTCTATATGCAGGAGCACTATCAAAATCATATATCGGTATCCGAACTTGCAGGCTTATGCCATTTCAGTGAATACCATTTTATGCGGTTTTTTAAGAAACACGTAAATATGACCTGTGTGGAGTATTTAAATTATTACCGTCTTACCAGAACCCTGGGCGAACTGACTGGTTCCGAAATGCCGGTTACGGACATTGCATTTGGTAATGGATTTAATAATATTTCTTACTTTAACCGGCAGTTTCGCAAACACTTCGGGATGACTCCCAAGGAATACCGGGCTTTGCAAAAAAAATAGTGCAAGTATTCTTTGATTTCTCAAAAGAATCCCTTACACTTCCGCTCCTTTACAGGAGTATCTATCTTTATTTCAATCCGTGCACCGCACTTTGAATTCCTACCACGAACGTTACCTCTACAGTTAACTCAATTCAGGCTGCCTCACGGCACACAGAAGGTTCTACTTAGTGCTGCTCCATTCCTGACCTGACACGATTCATAGATTCCTGTTGCGCGAGACCCAAACGTCAACGCCACTTATAGAGGGCAGCTTCGCAATAAAAAACCCTCGGATTGGTATCACCCCTACTGTAGCGGATTGTAGGTACAGGGCACCGCTAACTCCCCGGCTGCACGGAAATTTTATGACAATTTAAATGCGTATTACATACGCAGTATTTACTATAACTTGTTTTTGCCAATTTGTCAATTAGAACTGCACGCTTTATTACGATATTTTTCATTTTAAATAGCGTTTCTCTTTTTTTCCTGCTTTTTCTTTTCTCTTAACTCCCGAAAAAAGCTGCTTAGCATCAGGCTGCACTCTTCTTGCAGAACCCCTCTGGTAACGGCTGCCTGGTGATTAAATTCTTCCATTTCCAGAAGATTTAATACCGACCCTGCACACCCTGCTTTTCCATTCATGCTCCCGATCACTACTTCGGAAACCCTCGCCTGAATAATTGCTCCGGAGCACATCTGGCAGGGCTCCAGGGTGATATACATGGTACAGCCTTCCAGCCTCCAGTCTCCCAGTTTTTTACTGGCTTTTCGAATGGCAATCAGTTCTGCGTGGGACAATGTATTCTTATCAATATTTCTGCGATTGTAGCCCCTCGCAATAATTTTGCCCTCATATACAATTACGCATCCGATGGGCACCTCGTCAATGGCATAAGCCTTTTTTGCCTGCCGGATAGCCTCCCGCATATATTTCTCATGTATCTTTGTATTTTCTTCCATTCTTTTACTCTCTTCTATTTATAATTAAAATAACCGGCTGATTCCATGGATTTTAGAACCTAAAACTAAATTTATCCATCCCCACGCTCAGCTTTCCTGATAATTTATCACCAAAACGTTTCATGAAGCCTGCGCTGGCATGAAATTATTATAGCCTTTAAAAAGGCAGAACGCAAGTAGGAGCTGTTTGGATTAATCAATGTGGATTAATCAATGCAACCCACCACTCACCCTGAATATATCCATATGCTTTTTCTTTTATAATCTGCTATAATAATAACAAACCTAAAAATTTAATTCTCTTAACTGAACATTCATACATATTGGAGGCATTATATGAAAATACATGGCTTTAACAAACTGACCCTTTTAGACTATCCCGGGCATCTGGGTGCAACACTCTTCCTTGGCAGCTGTAACTTCCGCTGCCCCTTCTGCCAGAATGCAGGCCTGGTTCTTAACCCAGAGGCAGAGCCTTATATAGAGGAAGAAGAAATCCTGGCATACCTGAAAAAGCGGCAGGGTATCCTGGAGGGCGTCTGCGTAACCGGGGGTGAGCCGACACTTTCCAGAGAACTCCCCCAATTTATAGAAAAAATAAAATCTCTGGGCTATCTTGTAAAATTAGATACCAACGGCAGCAATCCGAACATGATCCGCAGCCTGGTTGAATCTGGGCTGATTGATTATGTGGCTATGGATATCAAGTCTTCCCCGGAGAACTACGGCAGAGTGGCAGGCTGCTTTAATATCTCCATGGATACAATTGAGGAATCTGGAGGATATCTAATGGACTGCGGCATAGATTATGAGTTTCGCACCACGGTAGTCAGGGAGCTGCATACGGCGGAGGACTTTTACAGAATCGGAGCATGGCTTCACGGCTGCAGACAATACTTTTTACAGGCCTATAAAGACTCTGAAAATGTAATACAGTCAGGATTTCACAGCTACAGCCGTAAAGAGCTGGAAGGATTTGCTGAAATCTTAAAAGAACAGGGCATTGATGCCGGGATTCGTGGATTAGACGACTGATGAACACAAACGGAGGTGCTTCTATTAAAAAGCACCTCCCACAAATAAAATAAATAAAATATACCTGGTCTCTACCTCTATCTCACTGGTCTCAGCCAATATCCGAAGTTCTCCTGTTTCCCCGGTCTTGCTTCCTTAAAGTTCATAAAGCCAAACATATTCGCCATAAACCGTTCCTGATTCTCATAAAGTCCCGGAACCCCCAGAACATAGCCGCCATCCCGCAGCCTTCCCAGCATGAGATGCTGATAATTATAAAAGCTTTGCAGCAGGAAATTATTGCGGGCAAACCGCTGGTCATCCCTTCTCAGGAACATAATGTCTTTCGGTGCGATCCGGATACATTCTACAATCTCATCATCGGTAAATGGTTCCATTGGCGGGTAATGGCACTGAAATTGATCCCACTTACGGTCCAGGCCGCTGTTGGCACAATTCATATTACATCTACCGGATGCCTGCTGGCGTCCACGAGCCTGTGCCATATGTACCTGGTTCCCGCTGTTGGCATATCCATTGTTGTTTGCATATCGGTTATTAGAATTACCGTTGTTATTTGCGTATCCGTTGTTGGAATTTCTATTGCTATTTGCGTATTGGTTATTGGAACTGCCGTTATTGTTGGTATTCCCATTGTTTGTATAACCGCTGTTTCTGACATTGTTACGGATATTATTACCCACATTGTTATTACTGTTATTGTTTTCATCCGCTTCAACAGATTCTCCAACCATACTATCAGTTGACTCTGACTCACCTTCTGCATCCCCGCTGCTTAATTCATCTGCATCGGCATCGATTGAGGCTTCCCGGACTTCTCCAGCCGCATTTTCAAAACCATTGGCTTCTTTTACTTCCTCAGAGCCTGGGGCTTTTGCTTCAAACATTTCTGAATCTGGTCTTCCCTCAGCTGCCGATAACTCTTCTGAACCTGGCATTCCATCTGACTCTGCTATTTCTTCGGCATCTGCCAGATTCCAAGAGTCTGATCTCTGCCCGATATCTGCCATCTCTTCTGCGTCTGCCATTTCCCCACCATTCCCCGGTTGTGCCAAGGTGGGTACTGCTGTTTCTGAACTTTCTTCAGCCAGCCTGGAATCGTCATTCTTCTGAGCATTAGCAGCAGCATCTGTTTCCTCTTTTTCCGAAATGCCACTTACGTTACCTGCATCAGCCAGCTTTTCCATGCTGTCCTTAAATTCCGGAGCCTTATCGCCCCGGACTGACTTAACCGCCTCCGGGTTTTCTTTATTTACTACTGCTGCTTTTTGTTTCATATGGACATTTTTAGCAAATCTCTTTAATTCGTCCACATCGATGGGTTCATTATCCCAAGCTGTTGCAAAAACACTGCCATTTTCCCCTTCCAGGAACATGCCTGCGATTTGTTCCAGGGAATAGTCTGAATTCCCAAAATTACGATGGGGCGTATTTCCTTTAAATTCCGCCGATTTTCCTTTTACCCTGCACATCCCCAGTGGAATTACTCCAACGTGATTCTGCGTTCTTACAAAGCCATCCACCTGAAGACTCGTCTCTTCTGCCGGTACTGCCTGCAGATGCAGCTGGATACGGCAGATCCCGTTTCTGGACTCCACCTTCACAAATCCTGCATTTTCTCCTTTTATACCATTGACATACTCATATATATAAGCCACAAAACGTCGATACTCAGCCAATTACTTCTCCCCTAAAAATTTTCTTTAGAGTAATATATGCCTGACTGTCATTTTTCATGCCACCGGTTATGCAAAAAAAGTAGAAACGATCTGTGTGGAAAAAATGTTTCTCAAATGGAGAATGGGTGCAAGCATATTTCCAAATCGTTATTTCAGACAAATGCTTGTATTTCCCGCCTTTAATAAGATGGTCTTGCGGATTTCACCATACTGAATTGTAATACGCCTGCTGCGCTCTGAACCGAAGTTTACCTGACAGAAATTTTCATCCCAGCTGATATCAACGGTAACGCCGCCTCTTGCGCAAAGCCCTTTAACCTCTCCTTTACTCCACTGTTTGGGAAGGCAGGGCAGAATCCGGATAATGCCGTCATGGCTCTGCATCAGCATCTCTGCTATGCAGGAGGTCAGTCCCGTATTGCCATCCAATTCGTATACGTTGTCAAAGGAACCCGCTCCCCGTGTAGGCGGATGGATGATAAATCCGTTTGGCTCCAGCAGATTTGTAAGCATACTGTCTATATGACCCAATGCCTTCCCGGGATGCCGTAATCTCGCCTCATACAGCATCAGCATAGACCTTGCCCATCCGGTGTCTTCCCAGTTTTCCTCCGGAGTGAGCTTTGCAGTGATAACGGCCTCTGCAGCTTTAGCCAGTTCTTCATTTTCCGGCGTTATCTGGGCAAATGGAAACAATCCCAGCAGATGGCTGGTATGTCTGTGCTGAAGATCAGCCGCCGGGTAATCGTGGTTCCACTCTGCGATCTGCCCGTTTCCAGTTATCCGGTAGGGCAGTAAACGTGCTGCTTTATCCGCTGTCTCTTTCATCCTTTTATTCTTTCGTCTCAGCACGCGGCAGGCTTTTTGGTAAATATCGAACAATTCCCGGATCATAAGAATTTCTAGCGTACACCCATTGCTGATCTGATAGATTTTCCCATCCACCACAAAGCTGTTTTCAGGAGAAATGGAGGGTCCGCAGGTAAGGTATCCGCTCTCTTTGTCCTCGAACAGATACGCACTGAAAAATACTACGGCTTCCTCGATCACCGGAAATGCTTCTTCTTTCAGGAACTTCTTGTCCTGGCTTGTCAGGAAATGCTCCCACATCTGGGTAATTGTCCAAACGCCTCCTGTGGGACACGGGGATAAGGTCGATGCCCAGTAAGGCGCAGCGTATCCCCAGGAATTCGATACCAGTTCTCCTACCCAGCCCTTTAAGCCATAGCTTTCAGCTGCTGTCTTTCTGCCTGCCGGAACAAGGTCTTCTCTGATCCATCGAAACAATGGAACTGCTGTTTCCGGCAGATTGGTCACTTCTGACGGCCAATAATTCATCTGGGTGTTGATATCCAGATGCATATCGCAAGTCCACCCAATCCGGCATGCCACATTGTCATTCCAGATTCCCTGTAAATGAGCCGGCAGCAGGGAGTCTTCCCTGGAACTGGAATATAGCAGATACCTTCCCATCTGGAACATGCGGTTTACCAGAGGCTGGTCCCCGATATCCAGAGTGACTCTGGAATATAACGCCTGCATGTCCTGCCTGTGGGCTTCCCGGATTTCTTCCACTGCCAGTTCATCCACTTTTACAAAGGTACGGTTCATCTTCATCTGAAGCTGCAGGATCTGTTTCTCTTTCTCCAATACTTCTTCCTTGAAATCTGTAATTGCTGTAATATAAAGGGAAACCCTGGATGCCCTCTTTATGTAGACCCCATCTTCCTTAGCCTCTGGGAAACCATCTGTATGAATCGAGACTTTTCCGCATAATAAGGTCCCTGTTGTTCCGTCACTGTGCATGGTCTCATGGGCTTCACAGACGAAAAAGATGCCGCCTATATGGTATTTTACATATTCCCCGTCCCTCAGGGACTGGAAGGAAATGCAAAGGTTCATATCATTCTTATCACAAACCGCTTCATAGACGATGACATTATGGGGGTGTGATGCAAATGCCTGCCGGGTTACCTGTTCCCCATTTTGCATATACCGCGAGGACACGATTCCATTTTCCAAGTCCAGGCTTCTCTCATAACCGGATGTCTCACTCAGCTCATCCATACGCGTAATCAAGATCTGGCCTACCGGAAGATTCGTCCCGTAATTGCCGCGCTTACCGTAAAATTTATGGGAAGTCTCTAAAGCCGCCGCATAATCTCCTGCCGCTGTCTGCTCCCGCATCTTATAAAATGCCTCACTGGCTCCAGCCTGATTGTCGTCTTCGCTTTTATTTCCGCTGAAAAACGTATTTTCTGACAAGTCCAGCCTGTCTGTTTTCATTCCGCCGTATACCATGGCTCCCATATGGCCGTTTCCAATAGCAAATGCTTCCCCAAATCTGGAAGCTTCCTTATTTAATGTGATGTTCATAATATAACTCCTTTAACCAGAGCCTGTCTAAAACCCATACACCGCTGCCTAACTTATTACAATACAGACCGGCTTTCCTGTTGCGTACAGCCAAAGTGTATTGCCTGATTATTTATGTAATGAACAGCCGGTGATTTCAAACATACCTCTGATACTCTGCTGATTATTTTGTGTTTCTATCATAACTTAGATTTCAGTTAATTTCCACCGTTTTATGGACAAATGAACATTTACAGCGAAAAGTGATGACTGTCCAACCTTTGGAAACGCACATCCAGGCATCCGCCCTTTTAAAATCGCCTTCGGCGAGGGGCAGATGCCTGGATGTTATTTACGTATTACTCTTTTACAGCTCCCGATGTCATGCCGCCTACAATGTATTTTTGTCCGATCAGGTATACAATTACCACCGGAAGACAGGTCAATACAATATCGGCAAATATATAATTCCAATAGTTTTTGTTTTTACCAAAGAACTGGTAAACTGCAATGTTCATGGGGAACATGGAACTCTTATTAGATAAATACAAAGGTGTCAGGAAATCACTCCAAACTCCCATAAACTGCAGGATAAAACAGGTTACCAGCGTTGGTTTTAACATAGGAACGATGATCTTGAAGAACATAGAGATCGGTCCCGCCCCATCGATTACCGCTGCTTCATCCAATTCTACCGGAAGCGAAAGCACGAAGTTCCGTATGGTGAAGATACAAAACGGTATCATGGCACTGGTAAACGCAATAATGATTCCAAATTTGGTATTTGCAAGACCTGCAACAGTCAATACCTTAACCAATGTTACGTAGTTCACCGGGAAGAATAATCCACATAATACGAAATAATACAGGAAGTTATTCACTTTTGTACGTTTTCTGCACATTACAAATGCCGCCATGGCACAGCTGATGACACCAATGAAAGTTGCCACTACTGCATAAGTGACACTGTTTGCAAACCCCTGAACCAGTTTGCCTTTTTCAATTACTTCCGTGTAATTGTTGAAGAACCATTTTGTAGGAAGTGCAAGGCTCATTCTTGCCGCTTCATTTTTACTTTTAAAGGAGTTGATAACTACCATATAGAAAGGCGCAACTACGATGATACTCATAATAATACAGACGATCTGTTTGGCTATATTACGAACGACATTCTTTTTCATTATTGCTGCACCTCCTGTTTACTCATTACTTTTACGACTACCACTCCGATTATTGCGGTTATCACGAGGAGAATTGTATTAAGCGCCGTAGACATTCCATATTGTCCGTTGGAATAGAGCTGGTAGGAATATGTGGTAATAACCTCTGTTGCATGTCCGGGGCCTCCGTTTGTCAGCACATAGACAATATCAAATACTTTCAGTCCGTATGTAAGTCCGAATACCAGGTTGATCATAATTGCACCGCGCAGCATGGGCAGGGTAATATTTTTTACTCTCTGCCAGAAATTTGCACCGTCAATCTGGGCAGCCTCATAGTAAGACTTTGGTATGGTGTTCAGTCCGGCCAGGAAGATTGTCATTACATACCCGATTCCTCTCCAGGCATCCACACCATAGATGGATTTCCATACAACGCCCAGGTCTGAGAGCCATTTCTGCTTCAGGAACCCCAGATGTACCATGTCCAGGAAGCTGTTTAAAAGTCCTGTATTATAGTTCAAAATGGATTTAAAGGTTAAGCCTATGATCAAGAATGGTAAAACGGATGGCAGGTATAAAAGTGTACGGTAAACATTTTTGCCTTTCAGACCTTCCTGCAGCATGATTGCAATTAACAGTGCCGGAATCAGTTTTAAAACATTCGATATTATCGTAAATTTAAGGGTGTTGAAAATGCCGGATGCATAATCTTTGTTCGATGTAAAGATCTCAATATAATTCTGTAAACCTACGAACTTTGTTTCTCCCAGACTTCTGGAATTCCAGTCGGTAAAAGAGTAAAAAATACCGAGTATACTGGGTGTCAGGAAAAATAAAATATATAGTGCCAATGGGACAAACAGGAACCATTGTGGATAGATTTTCTTTTTATTCATATTACTTCACCACTTTCTTTTGATAGAGAGTGCCGGGAGGTTTCTTACTGCTCCCGGCACCAAAAGTTCAGCATGGAGTGTGTCCCTATTTCCATGCAGGGTCGTTTGCAACCTTGGCTGCTTCTGCCCTGTTGTTATCCATATTTTTCAGTACTTCATTTGCTTCCATCTGTCCGGTACAGTATGCTACCATATCCTGCCCAAACTGCATCCAGTAATCATTTGTATACTTTGTACCATTCTGAAGTACCGGTGTTTTCATCTGCTCATCGGTAAGTGTCTTCATGAATTCTTCTTCTTCCGGTAACCAGTGCTGCTGTAATTTATCATCGTTTACATCCAGGTTTGTATAGGAAGGTGAATTATCCAGGATTTCCTGTAAGCTCTCTGTTGTTGTTACAAAGTTAAAGAATTCTTTTACAAGTTCCGGATGTGTGGTTCCTTTATAGCCGAACATGGTAGGACCAGCCGGGCTTGTAGGGAAGTATGTGTTATCTCCCAATGGTTCTAAGAATAATCCAAATTCATCTGTCGTTTCTGTTTCATCCTGAATCTGTTTGATGAAAGAAGAATTGGCAATTGCCATCGCACAGTTTCTGTCTGCGAATTCATTTACCATATTGGTGGAGTCGGTTCCGATCCAGTCTTCGCCAAGATATCCCTTGTCTGCCAGTTCCTTGTATTGTTCCAGTACTTTTATCATTAACTGGTTATCTGCAAATGTTGCTTCGTTATTGTTCAGCTTGTCATATAATCCAGGCTGGTCTGCTTCATATGCTCCGCCGATCTGGAAAAATGCCAGTGGATGCTGCCATCCGTCAGCTCCAGGCTCAAACCATGGTGTGATGCCTTCTGCTGACAGCTTCTCACAGACCTTTAACATTTCATCATAGGTCTTAGGTGCTTCCAATCCCAATTCACCAAATAACGTTTTATTATAAACCATTACATATTCCGGAGAGTTATGCCAGATCTGTAAACCATACAGCTTGCCGTCGTATTCACATGCAGAAAGTCTGTTTTCCGGCATTACGCTTTTCCAGGATGCATCAGAAAAGTCAATACAGTATTTTTCAGGATCTACAATCTGAGATGCGATTGCAAATGGATTTGACTGAATCCAGAATATATCCGCACAGGAATCTGTTGTTAATTTAGACTGAAGCAAATCACCATACTGGTCTGCTGGAATCGTCTGTAAGTCAACGGTTACTCCATAAGTCTCTTCAAAACGTGCGATGGTTTCATCATAACGGTTATCCATCCATCCTGCAGAAACCAGAATACTGAGTTCTTCTCCTGCAAAGTCTGTATTCGCTGCTGCTGTTTCCCCATCTGCCTTTGTTTCTGCTGCTTCTTCCGTATCTGCAACACTGCCCGCTTCGCTTCCGTCTGTCTTAGCCGCTTCCGTCTCTTTTGCTGCACTGGTTGCTGCTGTAGTTTCTGTCTTGTCGCCTGATCCGCATCCGGCTGCCATGGTAATTACCATTGTTGCACAAAGTAAAGCACTGATCACTTTTTTCTTCATTTTTTGTTACCTCCCATTTTCCATTCCCATTGTTCCGCGTTTTGTTTATCTGATGAACTAATTGTACTTTTTTTCTTCTGAAAAGTCCATGCACTATTCCTAACAGAATTTGGACTTTTTTCACACTTTGCCCACAAACATGAAAATTCATTCTTTCTTTTTGGTGATTTTTGTTATAATATAAGAAGACAAGCAAATGGGGGACCGAAAATATGAAGAAAAACCACCAAATAAAGCTGCAGACTAAGTTCTTTTTAGCCTATCTTGGTCTTGCACTATTAGTTGTAATTGCCTTTTCCATCTTCTTTTACCGTTACACTTCCAACATATTAATTGAAAGAGAAACAAAGGCGGCAACGGATATGAATTTATCTTTTTTGCAACAGACAGAACAGATTCTGCAGGATATGGATTCTGTTTCCATTAATATAGGTTACAGCAACCTGGTAAAAGACCGTCTGATGGAAGCCAACGACCTGCGGGTTTCTTCTGATGATTTTATGGCTCTGGCTGATCTGTTTGTAACCATTAACGGAGCAGACCTGAAGGTAGACCAGATTAATCTCTATGATTTTTCCGGTTCCGTTGTGCAGGTTGGAATCAAAAACAACAGTAAGAAAATGGATATGGACACGCTTCCCTGGCTGGAGCAGACAAAGGAATTAGGCGGAAAGAAACTGCTAAGCCTTCCCTATGCCACCACAGAGATTACCAGCAACTCCAATACCAGCCGAACACCGGTCTGGTATATGTCTTTATACCGGGTATTCTACAACCGATACAAGAAACAGGTGGGTGCCATCGAAACCGTTAAAAAATGCAGTACTATTTTTAAATATATCACCTCCTACCAGCAGAAAAATGCAGATGCCCCCAGTGTTTATATCTATGATAAAAACGGTACCCTTGTATTCCCTTACAAACTGGAAGAATCCGAACAAAAAGCCCTGCCGGATTATTTCAACTCCATAGATTCCGCTCTGGGGCACGCATCCTTTTTTAATGAAGATTCCCGTACTACGGAAATACTGGTTTCCAATTCATCCTCCTATACCGGCTGGACCTACGTAACCGTTCAGCCCCAAAACCACATTTTACAGCCTGTCAGAAACCTGATTCACGTACTGGGACTTGGGGTTGCCGCTATGCTTGCATGCTCTGTATTTATCTCATGGTATCTGTCAAGGAGCCTGACGAAGCCCATCAAACAGCTGCGCAATATTATTAAAAAAACAGCACTGGATACTTTGGGGCAGCAGAAGAAAGAACCCCTGGATGCTTCATTTGATGAGCTTGAAGAGCTAAATCAGGCATTTTTAAGCATGAGCAGCAACTTAAAGACCTCCATGGATGAATTAATAGATACCAGGCAGCAGGAAATAAAGTCCCGCAGCCTGGCACTCCAATCTCAGATTAACCCGCATTTTTACTATAATACCCTCTCAGGCATCATTGTACTGGCGGAAAACAACCAGTCTGATGAGGTGGTAAAAATGTGCCGCAATCTCACTAAAATCATGCGCTATATTACAAAAGGGGATTCCACCTCCGTCACCCTGGGTGAGGAGACTGCATATATCCAGGAATACCTTTACTGTATGAAAGTTCGATACCAGTCCAGCCTGAATTATGAGATTCACGTAGATGAATCGCTGCTTTCCCTTAAGATACCCAAGCTGGTGATCCAGCCCTTAGTGGAAAATGCGCTGAAATACGGCACCAACTGTGAACCTCCCTGGAGTCTTAAAATCCAAAGCAAAATCACAGAAGAAAGCTGGCAGATTGATATCATTGATTCCGGTTCCGGATTTACCGAAGAATCCATCCAGCTGATCCATTCCAGAATTGAGGCTGCAGCCGCCAAGCCGGGAATGCCGGAAATAGAAATAAATGGTATGGGGATGTTAAATGTCTATTTACGATGGAAACTTTTCTGCGGAGATGATATAATCTTTGCATACGGAAATACAAAGGACGGACATGGAATTGTATCCATTGGCAGAAAAAAGAGCCTAGAGCACGTTTAAAATTCATACCTGTGATACAATCCGAACCTGTTTATCACACATTGCGGAGGAGAATAAGTTTGAAATGAAGCGTTTCAAACTACTTATTTATGCAGTACCGCAGACCCATCTGCGGTATGCAGGGGTATAAGTTTAAAAGTTCTTTTCAAACTACTTATTAATGCAATTTCGCAGGCGAGCCCTGCAATATGCGGGAGGTATAAACATGGCAATATCCAACTATACAGTCGTCGTTGCGGAAGACGAAGAATTGTTATTAGAGAATTTGATTCGTAAGATCGAAAATACCGGTTTGGGATTTAAAGTGACCGGGAAAGCACAGACAGGAACACAGGCTTATGAGATTATAAAAGAACTGGAACCGGATCTGGTAATCACAGATATTAAAATGCCGCTGATGAACGGCATACAGCTGCTGGAAAAAGTACATGCACGCCTGCCTTTAACCCGGTTCATTATTACCAGCGGATTTTCTGATTTTGAATATGCCAAGCGGGCGATCCAGCTGCAGGTGTCGGAATATCTGCTCAAGCCAATTGATCCGGAAGAACTGTATGCCGCTCTCCAGGGCATAAAGAATGATTTTGAAATACAGCGCAATGAATATGCTGATATCTTTAATCCGGAAATGACCCGGAATACACCGGAACAGATTGCAAAGGTCCTCAAAGAATATATTATTCATAACTATAATGTGGATATCAATCTGAACATCATCGCCAGTAACATGAACTACAGTTCCAGTTACCTGACGAAAATCTTCTGCCAGAAATACGACATGACTCCATCCAAATACATAACCTCTCTGCGCATCACGCAGGCAAAGCAATATCTGCTGCACAAGCCAGAGCTGTCAATCCGGCAGATTGGGGAAATTGTAGGGTATCACGACCAGGCTTATTTCAGCAGGATTTTTAAAAAACAGACCGGGATGAGTCCGTTTGATTATCGGGAGAAGCCGGAGGGGTAGAGTACATATGAAGAGTTCATGATCATTATATCAATGGTTAACTTGGTCATATCAATACTTAATTTTCAAGAAAGACGTAAAAAATAGTCGCTCTCACCTTGACCAGTGAACGACTATTTTTTAGTAACTAATTGGCAGCCGGGGTGGCTAGGATATGTCTAGCTATCGGTTTCCTGTTAAGTGTCTAAGCACACTTCCACCCTAACGCCTACAGTACGTACCACCTAATCCTCTAACGCAGCCTCCCACCCTTCCCGGACTGCCTCTAACGCCTGTCTTGCTCCTTTTGCATCACCGATGCAGATTACCTTTTCAAAGGAATCCTTTACTTCTTCATACAGTTTATTTTCAGCTCTGGAGCCACAGGCATATACGATGTGGGTAAATCCAGCCATAGTTTTTATACCTGCCGGCGATTCCACTTCTGCCTCGTTTCCATTTACCGACAATAATTTAGTGCCTGTCATCATTTTTATCCCAAGATGGTGAAGACGGTTCATAGTTGGAAGTTGATTATTCGGTACCATTCCGGCTCCAATTGTATCTGCCATTTCAATCATTGTGACGCTTAGTACACCTCTCTTTTGATGCATCAGATGTTCGCACACTTCACATCCTACCATGCCGCCGCCAACTACCAGCACTTTGCCGCCAATAACCGGAACTTCATTATTCAGCACTTTTTGTGCCGTGATTGCCGTTTCTTTTTCAATTCCGGGGATTGGAGGGATAATTTCCTTTGCTCCGGTTGCTATTATTACAATATCAGGTTTGTATTCCTCTAATGTTTCTTTTGTTACATGGACTCCGTATTTGACCGGAATCCCAAGACGGGCAATTTCATTTTGAAGATATACAATCCATCTGCTGAGTTCCTGTTTGTGTGGCGGGATGCAGGCTGCATTCATCTGTCCGCCCAGTCTGCCGCTTTCTTCAAACAAAGTTACCTGATGACCTCGTAGCGCAAATGCCCTTGCACTTGCCATACCTCCGATCCCGCCTCCCGCTACCGCTACCTTTTTCGGTTCTTTTGCCGGAAGCAGCTCCATCTCAGCTTCCCTGCCCAGTGCCGGGTTAATGACGCAGGATGCCGGACGCCTCTTTGTCTGTTCTCCTATGCACCCGATCCCGCAGGCCGCACATGGAGCAATTTCTTCTGTCCGTCCCTCCCTGGCTTTGTTCACGAACTCCGGATCTGATAAAAGTGCCCTGCCGATTACCACACCATCCGCCTGACCGCTGTCCGTAAGATACCTTGCATAGGCTGGATCATTTATCTTCCCTACAACAATCACGGGTACCGTTGATACTTTTTTGATTTCCCGCGCCTCCGGTACATTTACCCCCATTCGTTCTCCATGACAGGGAATAATTTTATTGCAGCGTTCATACTGCGTTCCCCCGCTCACCTCAAATGCATCTATTCCGTGGGCAATTAACTGGGGTACCAGATATTTTATATCTTCGATAGTATTTCCCTGTTCGTCTCGCTCACTGCCGCTGATTCTGAGCACAATTGGGAAATCCGAACCACACTTTGCTTTGATTGCATTGATTACTTCAAAAAGCAGTCTTGCTCTGTTATCCAGTGAACCGCCATAACGATCTGTACGCTTATTCCTCATTGGAGACAGAAAAGATCCAAGCAGCATATATGCATGGGCGCAGTGCAGCTCAATACCATCGAATCCCGCCTGCTTTGCCTGATAAGAGGTCTGCGCATATTGCGCAATTATTTCGGGAATTTCTTCTATTGCAAGTGCCCTTGTCTTTTGCCCCATCGAGTTGATATACACACTGCTTGCCTTAGGTGGCACACCAAAAAATGCGCTGACACTTTCCGGTCCCGGATGTGTGATCTGCGGTATAATACTGGTTCCATAAGCATGAATTTTGTCTGTAAACTGCTTATAAGATGCGATAATTTCCTCATTTCGAAAGCACAGGGTATTACCCAGATAGGGAACGCCCGGATCCACGGACAATGCATCCAGGATAATACATCCGGTACCTCCTTTTGCCCTTGCCAGCCAGTATTCCTGCATTCTCTCATTTACGGTTCCATCCTGGCTTTCATATCCCAGGGACATGGGTGCCATAAAAGTTCTGTTTTTCAACTTCATTGTACCAATCTGTAATTCTTCAAATAATTTTGAATTCATCCTAAACCGCCCCTTTCCAAAACATATATGCAAAACATTGATGCTCCACTAAAACATAACATGTATCTTTCTAAGATGATGATTCTATATCCTCTGCTGCCGATTCCTGTCAGATACTGCGGGCTGCTTCGTATCCCTCTGCAATGGCATCTAATGCACGCCTTGCCTTTTTGGCATCCCCAATGATATAATACGGGATTTTTAATTCCTCGCAGGCTGCCACCAGCTTCGTACTGTCATTCGCCCTGGATCCCACTGCAATTACTACACTATCACAAGTTACCACCGTTTCCCGTTCTTCCTGGCACGTTACTACTCCCTTGCCGCAGATGGCTTTACACACAGCTTTTGTTATAATCTCTACACCCAGGCTTTGCATTTTCTGAATGACTGCAATTTTTCTCAGGCTGCCCAGATCTTCTCCGGCTGTTTCTTTCATTTCCACTACTTTAACCTTATGGCCTGCCGAAGCTAACGCGTCTGCCGTCTCAAGCCCTACCAGCCCTCCGCCGATCACGCAGATCTCTCCTTGTGGAACCGCTCTGCCATCCAGTACTTCATGTGCCTCATAAACAGGCAGATTCTCTATTCCTTCCAGTTCCAGAACAATCGGTGATGATCCGATTGCCAGAATCACCGCAGCCGGCATCTCTTTTTGGATTAGTTCAGGTGTGGCTTCCATGCCGTAATGTACCGGAATACCTGCTCTTTCCACCTGTTCTGCAAATGAAACTGCAGCCGCTTTCATTTCAGCCTTCCCCGGGGCTTCCCCGGCTGTGATAAACTGGCCGCCCAAATGATCACCGGATTCAAAAATTTCCGGTAAATGTCCCCGTTCTTTTAGTACCATGGCCGCTTCCATTCCCGCCATTCCTCCTCCGGCTATTAAAACTTTTCCGGGGCTTGCCGTTTTTTCTAACCTGTGCTCTTTTTCGTGACCCAATGCAGGATTTCTCATACAGGTGATGAAAGGACGATTAGCCAGATCGCAAAAACCGTCATAGCATCCCTGGTCGCAGCCTACGCAGTGGATAATATCCCTGACTCTCCCTTCTTTTGCCTTATTTGCAAATTCAGGATCAGCCAGCTGCGCCCTTCCCATAACAATCAGATCCGCTTTCTCCTGGTCAAGGATATCCTCTGCCATTTGCGCTGTGTTAATTCTTCCTACCGCAATGGTAATCATTCCTGTTTCCCGGCGAATTCGATTGGCATTTTCCACATTAAAACCATTTGGTACATCAATGGGCGGTACCTCATACAGTGACGCTGCTGTTATAATATTTCCTCTGGAAACGTCCAGAACATCCACGCCTTCCTCACCCGCCAGCTTGCAGAACCGTATCACCTCTTCTATGGTAAGACCCTGTGGCAGATAATCATCATGGGCGTCAATTCTCATAAACAGCGGCATATCCTCTGGTATATTTTCGCGGATCGCCCGGATACATTCCAGCGGGAACCGTGCCCGATTCTCAAAGCTTCCGCCATATTCATCTGTTCTGTGATTCAGCCCTCCGCTCAGAAAAGAATGGGGTAGATAATTGTGCGCACAATGAAACTCAATGCAGTCATAACCTGCTGTTACACATCTGCGGGCTGCTTTTCCATAACAGGCAACTACTTCTTCGATCTCTTCTTTTTCAATTGCAGGAAGTGTATAGGCTCCGAAATTCATTTCATTTACCACCAGCATCTTAGCCTTTGGATCCATTACCGTAGCAATTGAACCCTGCCACAGCTGAATGCCTGCCCTGCCTCCTGCACTGTGTATGGCATCAGTCAGCCTTTGGTGCCCCTCGATATAAGAATCTTCACTGACAGACACAAAATGTGCCGGCGCGCTTGGCGTATGTACTGCCGCCACCTCTACGATATTAAGTCCGCAGCCCCCTTTTGCCCTTGCCTCATGATAATCAATCAGTCTCTGAGTGACCTCACTTTTTTCATTTGCCATCCTTGTGCCCATTGCAGGCATAACAATTCGATTCTCCAGTTCCATGCCCCTGATTTTAATCGGGCTAAATAATTTTTCAAACATAAAAAAACCGCCTCCTGTCCGAAAGTAGCAGTTTTATACTGCTCTTTTCTTACATTATAGCGATTTTAAATAGAATAATATATTCAAAAACATTAGTTTTCTTCTCATTTATTCCCCATGAAATGACCTGCGGTACTGAGAAGCCGACTGGTTCATCCACTCCTGAAAGGACCTTTGAAATGTAGACAGGGATTCAAATCCGCAGCGTACCGAGATTTCCAGTACACTTAAATTTGTGCTCCGCAAAAATGCTGCTGCATAACAGACCCTGATTTCATTTAAAAGGCTTTGAAAATCAGTGCCAAATACATTTTGAAAGATTTGTTTTACGGTGTATGGTTTCAGGCAGAATTCCTCACTCATCTTCTCTATTTTTATTTCCTTCATGAAATTAAGATGAAGATATTGCAGGAACTGCATACCGATTCCGGCACCCTCCATTTCCATTTTCCCATTGCCAATGCATTCTTTCTGGTATTCCCGGGGTGTCATATTGCAATGCTGTTCAAATACCCGGTAAAATGCAGGTACAGACGGATATCCCAGCAATCCGCTCACATATTCCATCGTAAGTTCCGGAAAGTGCAGCAGCGCACATGCATTGATTATTTTTCCATACTGCTGAAGCTGAAAGTAAGTGCAGCCGCATGCATTTTTCACTCTTTGGTTCAAAACCTTGGGCGAGCACCCCATTTCCTGTGCCAGCTCATTCAAACCCAGATGTTCTCCTCCAGCCAGAGCCACCTTCTGAATCACATTCCATACTGCATTGTCTTCCTTTTTGCTTTTACCGATGTTTTCATAGGCATAACGGCAGAAATAATTGTGTAACTCCAATGTTTTATACAAGATCATGTTCTTACTGCCAAACCGCTGCTCTTTCTTTTCCTGCAAAAGATCAAGCACCAGTGCCTCGACCCTGGATTTCTGCCCTCCCTGCAATTGCGCCATGGGGCAGGTATCATAAACAAGCTTGGCATTGGCATTCCTGGGATGCTTTTCCCAGCACATATACATAAATAATCCAATATAGAATTTGACAACTACCGCTTCTATCTCTTTTTTAATCGTATGTATCCCGTAAAAGTGATGGGAATAGAGACAGAAGAAGGAGCCTTCTAACGCCGGATAATCACATCCATTTACCTGTATAATCCCATCCCCGGACAGCACATAAATGATCTCCACCTGTTCGTGTATGTGCTGCTCTAAGGTTGCTGTAATTTTTTTCTTCTCGATCTGAATCTCTTTTTCCCTGTAGTTATCATAATAATTAATACCGGTATACCAGTCATTCTGCCGTTTCATAAATCCGCTTCCTTTACTGCCGCCAGTGGCTTTTCCTGTATTGTATTATGATAGTTTTCCAAAGTCAACCGGATTCATGGGACTTCATCCTCCCACAGCCACATTGCAGGACCGGTACATCATTTTGTACTCATCTTCTCCTACTGCGGGATCCTGCTTCCGCTCTTCAACCACAAACCCTTCGTCTTTATAAAACTTAATAGCCCGTTCGTTTTTCCGATAGACATGCAGGGCCAGTACCGGATATTTGTTTTTTGCCACCGCCAGGAGGCTGTGTCCGATTCCTTTTGACTGCACTCTTGCATCTACAAATAATCCTGCTATGTATCCGTCCAGAATCCCGATAAATCCCAGAATACTTCCATTAATTTCATATACATATATCTCTGCCCCGGGCAGACTCTCCAGAACCATATCAAAATGATCTTCCCAATAATCCCTGGAAATAAATTTATGTGCCGTTAAATTGGTATCCAGCCAGATCTGCATGATCCGTTCCAAATCATTTTCTTCAAATTCTCTGATCATATTATCTCTCCTTCTGATTATTCTGTTTCGGTTACATCTGGCTTTGGCTTCTCTTGATTCCAGCCTAACCTGTTTCAGCTTATCCGATTCTCAGACTTCCATCATCCGCTTCATCCATATCTACCATTTCACAGCGAATATCGTCCATGTTTAGATTATATTCTTCTGTAATTCGGTCTATGTACTTTTGTATTCTTCTTTCATCCCCTTGAAATTCTGCCTCTAAAACTCCGGTACTCATGTTGATAATCCATCCTGACAGCCCCATTTTGCCTGCCATAAAAAACAATCTCGGTTTTAACCTCTTTTCACTGCCTGTACCTAAAATTATGAGTCTCTTTCTTACCTTCATAGGTATCCCCCCTATTTTCTCTCAAGATATTCTTCTAATGTCAAATTGTGATCCATAATATATTGTGCTGCTTCGATTCCCACGTACCTGTAATGCCAGGATTCATAATCTATATCCGTAATATCCTCTTTCCCCTTAGGATATCTGAGAATAAATCCATATCTGGCACAATTTTGCTGAAGCCATTTATTTTCCGGTGTATCTTCCTGTGTGTCATCCAGCTGCTGGTTGCTCAAAGCTGTAATATCTACTGCCAGTCCGGATTCATGTTCACTGTAGCCCGGCGGCATGACCACTCTTGTTTTTTCCTCATATGCCTCTTCATATGTCATCCCCTGCTGCATTAAAGCAGTGATGTCATGATCCAGGATTTTCTGCTGGCTCTCTACACTGCGGTAGCCGGAAGCCACACAGAATTCCAGCCCTTCTTCACTTCCATCCGTAAGCATTTCCTTCAAGTGCTCATAAATGGAAGCAGCCACACTGGTTAGCCCATTTTGCAGGCTCATTAGTTCCACCTGGTAATCGTCCGGCAGTGGATGATCCTTGTTAACCAGGATTAACAGATCCGCTTCCGAATCTGTTGAATTTTGCCTGTTTACTGTTAATTCGTTTCCACTGGTACTGGTTTTATCATTTTGAACCATTTTTGCTGGCTTATTTTCCATTGACCCAAATGCATTTGCCGCCACCATAAATATACCTACCATGCCAAAACATAAAACCCCTCCCGCCAAAAACCGCAGGCAGTATGCCTTGATCCTTCGTATTCTCTTCTTTCGTCTTTTGTTCACAGTAGTCCCTCCTTATAACAGATATCCCCTCGTATCATGTATCCTTATTTATAGGATAGAACTCAACTGTATCAAAATCGTGTGGAATTTGTATCATAGTTGTATCATTTACTCATTTTTATCTGCATTCGCAACCCAATCGGCCATTGTTTCAATGCCTACAGAAAATGCCGGCATATAATTCGCACCAACATTCTTGCCATACCAGCTCTTTCTGACATTGGCTGAAGAATTTTTAAAGTTGTATTTCATAATGGAATATAGATAATCAGAACCAATCACTTCAGCGTTACCGGCGCCGTAATACTGCCGGAAGCCATCCATCAGAACTGCATTCTGGGAATCCAGATAATAATAAAACTCTTCACTGCGTGCCCCCATAGAAGGCGCTTCCGTTTCAAGATCCATGCTTTCCACTACATTTTCCGTTGCATTTTCCGTTACATTTTCCACTGCATCTTCTACTGCATTATCCGATGCACCTTCCGTAACACTTGCACCATTTGCGTTACTCTTTATCCATATTTCATTCATTGCCATCTGAGACTGGAGGAGATCATATTCTTTATTAAGCACGTCACATGAAATACCAGCACTATAAATCTTGTAATTATATGCATCCACACAAAATTCAAAGTCAAAGGTCGTAAAGTCACTAAAGCGCATATACCAGAACAACACATTGTCATTTGGATTCAGTGCAGAAGATTCATTTTTTACACTGTACAGTGAAGCATCCACAAAATAATCCACATAAGGGTACTGCTGAACCATCCAGAGAATACCTAAATTCTGCAATTCGATCACTTCTTTTGCCAGGCCCTCAATCAATGTTTTGTCACTGACCACGTTGTCTTTCGTCTGACGAACGGGCTTAAACTCCGTGCCTTGCACCACAGACTGCATCAAAACCTCCAGCTTGCTTTCCAGGGACGTATTATAATCATAGGACATGGAAACCTTCTCTCTGTCCACAATGGTAACATTATTCAGATATTTGCTGTCATGTATCTTGCTGTAATACTGCGGGAAAAACACCGCCATCGCAATTAACCCCCCAACAAAGACGGAACTCAGGGCATACTTTCCTATTTTCTTCCAATTCATCTGCCTGTTCCCCCTTCCGGGAAGGAAATCCAGATCGTTGTTCCCTCTCCTTCCTTACTTCGGATACGCCATTTGGCATCATGGATCTCCACAATTTTACTGCAAAGTGTCATGCCAAGCCCCGCCCCTCCTTCTTTTCTGGCTCTGGACTTGTCCACCATATAGAAGGCTTCTGTAATTTTGCTAAGTTCTTCCTCCGGAATACCACAGCCATTGTCCTTTACCATAATTTCATAATCATCCTGGTTTTTCTTTCCCGTAATCCAGATGTCGCCCTGCTCATAAGACGCCTTTCTGGCATTATCGATGAGATTCACCAGCAAAGAAACCAATAGATCCTTTTCTCCAATGATAACCCCTTCTTCTGCCTTCATATGCAGCGTAATCTCTTTTGCTTCCAAAGATGCGCTTACGGTCTGGACCACATTTTTCATAAATGCCGCTGCCTGAATCGGCGTCAGTTCATATTCCTGCTTCTTCGTCACAATTAATTCCAGCAGTTTAAGGGATAGGCTTTCCAGCCGCTTTCCCTGGGAATAGATGTAGTTGGATGCTTCCATAATTTCTTCTTTATCCAGATCCATAGTCCGCAGCATATCCGCGTATCCGATAATGGAAGTAAGGGGCGTCTTCAGTTCATGGGCAAAGGAGGCTGTAAAATCTTCCTGCCGTCTGGCCGCCTGCGCCAGTTCACCCATTTTCTGACACAGGTTTTCAGCCATATCATTAAAGTCCTGGGACAGATCCCCGATTTCATCCTCGCTGACACGTTTTGCCCGGATCTGGTAATCTCCCCTGGAAAACTTTCTGGTTACCTTAGACAGGGTTACTACAGACCGTGTCAGATAATTAGATAGTACCAGAGTAACAAATCCGGTTCCCACTAACAGCACCACAATCCCAATCTGATACCGCTGAAACAGCTGTTCCCGTTCTGAATATATGTAAGAAATATCCATGATATTCTCCAGATAAAATACACTTTCCTTACTTTCACTTTTGCACATAACGATCAGATAATATCCGTCATTTTCATTTACGATTTCATATCCGTAATTATTATCCTGAAGTCTTGAAATGAAATCCGTATCTGTCTTTATATTTGCGTCACTGAACAGTACATTTTTCTGTTTATTATAAACTCTGATATAGCTGTTACTTCCTCCTACACTTTTCTTCAGAGAACTGGCGATATCTTTAATCACTTTATCATCTATAACCAGATATTCTTCCCCTAATGAATTTACGGACATTTCAAATGCAAACTGGAACATTTTATTCTCGGAATTTCCACGGTCAATCTCCCGGTCCAGGGAAGACTGAAAGGTGGCTGTCACTATCCAAATACCGAAAATGCTGAATACGACTGCAATCAATGCCGTAAAAATAAAGAAAATCTTCCAGCGAAATTTCATTTAAACCTCCAGTCTGTATCCCACTTTATATACGGCAACAATATAAGTTTCCCAATTCAGCTTCTTTCGCAGCCTTTGTACGTGCAGATCCACTGTTCTGCTGTCTCCCAGATAACTGCTTCCCCATACATTTTCATAGATTGTCTCCCGGTAAAGGGCTATGTTCTTATTGCGCACAAAAAGCAGCAACAACTCAAATTCCTTCAGGGTCAGAAGTACTTGCTCTCCCTTTTGCCTGACAACTCTGGAAGAAACATCTATTTCAATGTCCAGAATGCGGATAACCTTTTCCGCTTTATTATATCTTCTAAGGGCACTCTCAACCCTGGCAAGCAGCTCTATAATTTCGAATGGTTTGGTGATATAGTCATCTGCCCCCTGGCGAAGCCCCTTCACTTTATTATCCAGGGACCCCATAGCCGTTATAAAAATAACGGGAAGATTCAGGGTCTTGGCATACTCCAGCAATTCATATCCATTAATTTTTGGAAGCATGATATCCAGAAGTACCAGATCATAATTTCCTTCCGCCATCTTATCAGCCGCATCTAAACCATCAAATGAACACTCACACTGATATCCTGCTTTCACAAGGTTCATGCGGATCAAATTAGAAATCGGCTCTTCATCTTCAACAACCAGTATTTTTATCATTTTTTCTCCCCCGTTTTATTTGCATCATTTTTCTCTTCTATTTTGCGCCAAAGTTGCATCATTTTTGTATCATGTATGATGCATTTCAAACTTTTTCTTATATTCAGACTATCAGTTCCAGTATATATGAAAAAAGTCGAAAAAACAAACTGATATTTCTGGCAGTAAATATGGGGTTATAACGGGATTTCAGATATTGGGGATTTGATGAGGGAGGACTATCAGACCGCATTTTAACATGGACTTATTTTTCATCCTATGCTACACTATGATTATCATTTAATATAGAAGGGGGTATTCATTTGGGAAGCTTAGGAGGAAGAGCCGGAAACGGTATATACTATTTATTTATAGGTCAGATATTGGGATTATTGGGCTTTATTCCGATTTTAGGGATGGTAGCCGTACTGGCTAGTTTTGTTATCTGTCTGTATGCTATTTATGTCCTGTCCGGAGTCAGCGAAGATTATAAGACAGCCTTTTTTATTACGATCGTAAATCTGGCAGTTAACATCATTGGTTTATTTTTTAATCATGGATTTATATCGGGTATGCTGGGCATGGGGAACACCATCTTATCATTCCTGTCGGTATTCTATATCTGTAAGGCTACAGCCGGGATTTTGTGGGGCGTGGACCAGACACTGGTCAGCCGTGCGGGACTGATCTGGAAATTATATGGATTATGTATGGTGATTTCACTAATCTGCGAACTGCTGATGTATATTCCGATTATTAATATATTAGCATCTGTTGTGACCTTTATTATTGCAATCGTTCAGCTGGTTGCCGGTATCTTATATCTGATGTTCCTCTGGCAGAGCCAGAAAGTTTTAAGACGATAAAAAACAGGTTGGATTTCAAACATAGAAATCCAACCTGTTTTTTCATTTATTTTTTGCAGCTCTTCTCTCATCTGCCATTTTCCAGCCTTCCTCATAGAAGACGGTATATTCGTTCCAGGCATCATCCCAGCTTTTATATTGTTCTTCACCACGCTTATCCTTAAAATCATAATTTTCCGCCAGATATTTTCCCAGATAAGTGGTCAGTTTTCTTGCCCCCCTGGAATTCAGGTGGTTTGTATCACAAAAGTCAGCAGAGAAATCAATTCCAAGTTCCTGGTACATTTCCTCTGTGTTAAAGTTAATTCCCGGAAATCCATTCTCTTCTGCAATCTGAAATGCCCGGTTAATCTGCTTCTGGTCTCCACTCCCTATACGTGTGGGAACAGCGGTAAACAGAAGCTGGATTCCATTTTCTTTTGCATAATCCATAATGTCTGTCAGAATCTTTAGCTGTGTTTCACTCAATTCCCCTACCTCATTTGTGATAGCGGTTCCTTCTTTGTTCCGGATCTTAAAAGCAGTCTGTTCATAGACACCTTTCATTTTGGTTTTGGGTTTTACAAAGTCTGTCTCACTCAATTCTTCCCATCTGGAATGATACTTTAAAAACGGAATATAGTGGGATATCTTATCATCTAAATCGTAGTCTTCTTTTCGGTAATTCTCTGCAAACTCAAAAGCATTATTTATAGTATCCAGTCTGTTTTCAGAGAACTGCATACTATCTGTCAGGCGCCGTACCTTATAATCACGCTCAATCAGCTTGCTCTCCCGGATGCCTCTGAGATCGATAATGGCAAGTTGAACATTCTGCTTTTTCTTGACCTCTTTTAATACATTGACTGTTAGATTCATTGGCTGTAAATCAGTTGACATGGAATAAACAGCAATTCCATGTTCATGCCAGGCAAGGGGTGCCGCCCATGCACGTTCCACAACACTGTTTCCTATGTAAACCGCGTCCCAGGTGTTTTCTTTTTCTTCCTTATAAAATGCTCGGTAACGTGCTGTAGTTCCATCCGCAGCCGGATGTACAAAAAGGCTGTTTAAGCCCCATAATATACCTACCAGAAGCACAAAAAATACTGCTGTCCGAAATACTTGTTTCTTCGTCATTTAATGTTCTCCAATTTCTAATAAAAACATGGTAATACCTTTAAGAGAATATCATAATTTACGCAACTTTGCAATATTATCTGCGGAAAATGGCAGTTGCACGCCTTTCAGCCCACAACTGCCATCTAATCTCAGTAACACCTTTACAAATTTACGAATACCTATGCAGCAATAGCTCCCGGAACTAATGCTTCCGCCACTGCATGATCACTGTAACAGATTATTTCTACTGTCTTCTCAATCCCCAGACTGACCAGCCCCATAATCGACTTGCCATCAACCAGTACATGATCGTATTTTACATCAATATTATAATCACATTTCTCAGCGCGGTCTACGAATGCCACTATATCCTCCACGGAGGAGAATTTACAGGTGAACCGTTTCATACAAATTCCTCCTTTCTTATCCTGATCTAAAGACTTTTGTTTGTCTGCCTATTTGTTAGCTTAAGTATAATCCTCTTTCGATCAAAAAAGAATAGAAAAATCTTATGAAAACATGTAATATTTTACGGTCTTTGCTTTTTCTGAGCCGGTCGCCTAAATCGGGTGTCATGCCTTGCCTAGAAACAGATACATTACAATCACAACAACTGCAGTAATCAGTCCGGAACCGATTATATAAAGCACCGCCTGGTATGGTCTCTTTCCGCTTTCCCGGGTTTGTTCAATTTCATCCAGCCTTTTCCCCTCGATAAACGCCACAATTTCTTTGTAAGTCTTAATTTCATGTATTTTCTTTTGCTTTTCGATACGGAATGCATAATACATGGTAATCCCAAACAGAATTATCCAGATCGCAATTCCGGCAAAATCCATATACAGAAACAGCGGGACAATTGATAGCACAGTGGCTGCAAGCAATACAGCAAAAATGGTACTGTCACGTTTCAGGACTGCAATATCCTCCATCTTAATTACTTCTTTCATTTGCTCCAGATCTCCTTTCACTAAAATATCAAGAGAAGTACCAAAGAGATTGCTTAAAAGCACGAGGCTATTTATATCCGGATAGTTCTTATCGTTCTCCCAGTTTGAAATGGTCTGCCGGGTTACGAATATCTTCTCAGCCAGATCCTCCTGAGATAATTTAAATTCCTGTCTGTATTTTTTTATTTGTCTGCTAATCTCCATTTTGATTTCCTCCTGCTTTCATTCTATCCTGGAGCGTTGATTCCAGCTATCAAAACTGTTTTCCATTGCGGGATTTTCCCATGTAAAAAACCTTTTACATCCCCAAAAGTACCAAAAAAGTAGCAATTTCCCTGCATTATCATACTTTAATATAATCAATTATTATTTGGTGGTATCATGATAACAGAAAAGTATATCTTAACTTTCTACGGACTTGATATGAAATTTTATAGCGAAGAATATATTGCCCAGTTATGGGAGGACAGTGCTAATGATGAATATTTAAGCTCTGACATATATGTCACAGGCTTTATAGATGTAAACCGGCTTGTATGCGGGAAAGTCCGTGGATGCAGTTTAGGTGAAGTGGCTTATATTATAACGGTTACAAGAAATCCAATTGAGACATGGGATAAAGAAGCATTTAAAGACTCCTTTATAAATGTAGCTAAAGATATTAAAGTTAAGCTGGAAAATCCTCTTATGACCTTGTCCATTCAAGAAGTCGATACCCATTTCTTTACGGATATAGAATAATACATTATATGAACCGGATGGCTTTACCTGAATCCGGAAAATAAGACCGATTAGGCCTTCCCCATCTGATTTTAAACAAAAAAAAGACCGGAAACCCCATATAATATAAGGTTTCCGGCGCCCCTGCCAAGGAATCGAAGCGACGGGATTCGAACCCACGACCTCTGCGTCCCGAACGCAGCGCTCTACCAAACTGAGCCACGCTTCGCTATTCAGCTTTATCATTATAGCATTGCATGTCCATAAAATCAAGTATTAATTTTAACATTTTACATTTTTTTCAATTTTCTTTAAAGCGCTGGTGATAAGGATTGATATCATGAAAACAGGCAGGATTAAAATACATTCCGGTTCTTTTAATCCTGCCATTTGTTCATTGTGGGATATTGTAATTCCAATATCATTTCCACTGTTGTGTGTCTAATTTCTATATGTTTTCTGTATGGTTTCTATATGTTTTATTTTTGGTTTATTTATAGTTTATCTTTTTGTGTAATTCCCTGTAAGCTTACTTTACATGGATTGTAACATAAGCCTTTTCCCCATTATAGGTAGTTACCCTGATCTTTGCATTTCCTTTTTTCTTTGCTGTGATTTTACCGCTTGATGAAACTACAGCCACTGATTTCTTGAAAGATTTATATTTCAGTTTATAACTGGCTGTCTTTGAAGGGAATTTTACTTTTATCTTCCAAGTCTTTCCTTTCTTCAGATTCTTTGTTTTTGGAGATATTGAAATAGTCTTAGGTGCTTTTTTCACAGTTACCTTACAGTAACTCTTTTTACCGTTTGCGGTTTTTACGGTAATTGTAGACTTTCCTGTCTTTCTGCCTGTTATTTCTCCTTTTGATGTTACTTTTACTATGGATTTGTTGCTTGAGCTCCAGGTAACTTTCTGAGATGCCTTTGCAGGGATTACTGTTGCTTTTAATTTGACCTTTTCTTTATAACCAATGGTGATATTTGTTTTGCTTAATTTTACCCTGGATGCTTTTGGCGTTTCCGATACCGGCGGATTTGGTACCGGCGGTTTTGGCGGTGTCTGATTCTTCGTAAAGTTTGCTGTCAGCTTTTTGGATGCTGTTACATTTCGGTCACTGCGTTTTGCAGTTTTAATACCATCACTCCATCCAGTGAAAGAATAGCCGGTATCAGCCACTGCCGTGACTTCTGCAGTAGATCCGCCTTTTACAATGGTCTGTACAGCTGTTCCGCTGATTTTTCCGCCGGTTTGTGCCGCATACTCTACGGTTACTTTTTCTTCTGCTTTTTTGGTTACGGTTACCTTCAATGATACCGTGCTGTATGCATCCAGTAATTCTTCTTCATAGGTCATCTTTAAAATAGGTGAACCGTCCGCTGCCCAATGTACACGCTTTAGTCTGGCATGGCGGCAGGGATCGTTCAGGGGCTCCCCATTATAGGAACTGTTATTTCCATTATAATCGGAACCGCATTTCCGGTAGTTGTGTGAGGTTGGTCTGGCATGGTATACAAAGATTGCATTGCCGTCCTGATCTACCGTAAAGGAGTTATGTCCCGGACCTTCTTCCCCATTTACATCTCTGGATGTAAGCAGCGGATAAGGGCTCTTTGTCCAATTTGACGCATCCAGCAAATCTGCTCCTCCCTTTGCACTGCACATACCAATGGCATATTCTGAACCGGTACCGGATGCTGAGTAGCACATAAAGATATTGCCGTCTTTCTGCAGTACCGTTGCACCTTCATTTACACAGTAACGGATTCGTTCCCATCCATAGTCGGAGCAGGTAATACGGGTTGGTTCCGAAGTCACAAGCCATGGCTGCTGCTCATCCACGCTTGCAATAAATAAGTCGGTACTGGAACCCTGGTAAGCTGCGGTAGGTTTTCCTGCCCAGATGACATAGGACTGTCCGTTCACTTCGTCTTTAAAATATGTCATGTCCAGACAAAAAGACCTGCTAAATGGATTATCCGATACCTGGGAAGTTACACCCAGTTTATAATCTGTCCATTCGGATGACTGTCCGGATGACTGTAATGCGGTCTCATAAGGATCCTTGTCCCCGGGAAGTACCAGTGCATGACAATAGATATCAAATAAATTACTGCTGTGGCTTTCTGTAAAATAGATTACCCAGTTATCGCCCACTCTGTGTATTTCAGGTGCCCAGATGTAACGGTATCCTCTGGAGGCATAGTTTTCTCCGTCATAGAAGCCCTGGTTTCCAGCTTTCCAGACGGTAACCTGGGTACTTCTGTCCTGGAGGCCCTCCAGTGTTTTCGCACGTCTTAATACTACTCGGTCATACTGTTCCAGCTGGTCAGAACCATCGATCTGATCCCCGTCCTCTGGAAAATAAGAACCGGTCATATAATAATATCCGCTCTGTTCGTCCCAGTAAATGCAGGGATCTGCCATTCCCTCTACGAATTTTGTCTCATCGTAGTATACCGTTCCGGTTTCTTCATTATAGTTGTCCGGATCATCTGGATTTGCATTTTCAGGATCATCTTCCGGAAGACTGCTTCCATTTAATTCTTTTAATTTATTTACATACTGGGTCTGCACTACTTTTCCGGTTATTGTATATTCTCCCGGCTGGGATAGATTGATGCCCTGGAGCGCTCCATCCCAGTCAATACTGAATTCCTGCCTGGATCCGTCTGTATAGAGTGCATTTACACTTGGGTACTGTTTTTCCAGCTCCTGTTCCGTAAGTCCCTGCTGCGCATCTACATTTAAGCCGGTGAGGGATTCCAGTCCATTATTCACAACGGTTCCCAGTTTATTTACAATATTCTGGTATTCTTCTTCGGTAAGGGATACCGCATTGCCAAGGGTTATCTGTTCGTCTGTGTCTAATATATTTTCTCCGTTGAGTAATAAGGTAAAATTAGACCGTTTTAATGGCAGCGCACTTAATTCCGTTTCCGATACCATGATATCATCATAATAATTTACTCCATCCCGGGAGTTAAACAGGTGGATCCCCTTGGATAATGTTGCATCCGGAGCCGCTACGGTAAATCCCTCTTCCGTCTTAAAGATACGGGGATCGGTAATCTGAAGCGTACCACTGGTATTCTTGGAGAAAATCACGGCGCCTCCATTGTTCAGCACCTCAAAGTTTTTCCCATCTTTGCTGACAGCCATGTAGACACTGCGAGTTTCCTGGGCTACATTAGAAGCTGATGCATAAAAGTCTGTGGAAGTGGAATATACCGCTGCATAATATCCCTCCTGCAGTTCCCGGATGGATTCTACTCCCCGGACAGTAATTTCAAAAGATTCTGATTCCACACCGCTAACAATTGCGGTTACATGTGCCGTTCCTTCGGAAATTCCTTTTGCCGTTCCCTTTTCGTCTACCGCAAGCACTTCCGGTTTATCCGATACCCAGGTAACTGTTTTGTCTACATTTGTAGATGCCGGTTCCAGTGTGACGCCCAGATGGATGCTTTTATCCTCATCAACCGTATTTTTGCCGGTAATCGTCACCCGTTCCAGAGGAATCGGAACCATTGTTTCCTGATATAATTTGGCAATCTCATCATCTGAAAGTGCTTTTCCATAGAAGGAAACATCATCCAGCATAGCGCCGGCACATTTCCAGTAGGTTGCAAGGCTGGCACCCAGGCGGACATTGGTTGCAGATGGATTCCCGGCAAGACCACCTGTCAGATCACTGATCATCTGCTCATATCTCTCCGTACCTGAGGTAATGGTATGCTGTTTTTTCACACCGTCACTATAAAAAGTGATACCGGACTTTGTGACTGTCATAGTAACCATCTTCCATGCATCCTTTTGATCCATCCCCAGGCTTGAGATTGAAAAATCCGTATAATAGGTATTCTGGTCTGTGGTGTTCCAGTAAGCCATCAGCTGATTTACCGCAAAGGTTCCTGCTCTTTTTCCCGTAGACGGCGCCACTTCGAAATCTATGAGGCATCTGTCCCCGCCTGCTTTTCCTGTGGTCTTCGTCCAGAAGTTAAGGGTCAGTCCGTTTTCCGTATCCTTTCCTGCAAAAGGATTTCCAGGAAGAAGGGCATATCCCCGGTTATTATAGTCTGCCTCATTTAATTGAAGCACCTGTCCCCGGTACACGTCATTTATCAAAGATGGTTTCTTTCCGCTTCCTGCCGTTTCCAGCAGGAGTTTCTGATCTTCGTATTCAAGTGATTTTCCATCGTCAGACAGCTTATAGTCTTTAAAATCATAGCTACTAATTGCGGTGGAAGAAATCTCACCGGCTGTTTGATCAGCTGCGGACTGCTCCAGGTTGTCGGACTGTAACAGATTTCCGGTCTGCTTCAAGTTGTTGGACTCCTTCAGATTGTCGGTCTGCCCCGTCATTTCTTTCTGTGCATCCTGTACATTATCCTCCTGAAGGATCGCTTCTGACTGCTCCGGATCCACGGTATTGCTCAGAACGTTGTCTGCCCCGTCAGCTTCCGTACCCGCAGCCGCTTCTATAGTTGCTTCCGTAGTCGCTCCTTTAGACGCTTCCGCAAACGCTCCCTTATACGCTTCCTTAACCGGTTCACTATCCTGCTGCTCTGCCTCTGACATTACAGTGACGTTTTCACTGGCGAATGCAGTGCCTGACATGGGTGTCGCCGCCACTGCTACTGCGGTCACAACTGCCAAAATCTTTTTAAACATTTTGTTTTTCATCTTTTTCCTCCTTTTTTATCTCAATCAAATATCAGCGGGAATGCATTTTTAAACACATTCAGTGAATCAACCAGCTGTAAATGAGTGTGTTTACTACACTAGCTGATTTTGATTGTTTTCTTAATGGTCACACCGGAAACCTTAGCCGTTACCACAACTTTACCTTTTTTCAAAGCCTTTAATTTACCTTTTGAGGATATCGCTGCTAATTTTTTATTATTTACAGACCATTTTACCTTACCTGATATTCCGGTAACTTTTAAGACCATTGACTTTTTGGATTTTACACTGCTCTTTCCGGTGATTCCTCCCACCGATATGCTAATAGACCGGGTAATACTCTTTCCATCAGCGGCTACCGTTACTTTTACAGTTCCTTTACCCGTCTTCTTACCGGTTACTTTTCCGCTGGAATTTACGGTTACTGCACCGGTTGCCTGATAAGTGATCCTGGGGTTTTTCCCTTTGACTTCACTTGGACAGCTTACCGTTATTTTGGTTGCAGATCCCTTTGGGATTTTTGTCTTTGCAGCTTTTGCAGTTACTTTGGATAAATCTGTGACTGCCGCTGCAGGCTCTTCCTCAACTGTGGCTATGGTTATAAAATCCATGGGATATCCATCTTCATTTGAGACAATTCTCGTTGTCAGGAGGGCATACCCGGACTTTTGTGCCACAGCCATACCATTTTCATATTTCACCACATCCGGGGCACTGGAACTGCAGCTTACCGTAACGCTGTTTTTTAACTGGTCGGGTAGGCGGAATAGAGCTGCCGTCCCCTTTACCTTCAAGGATATTTTAGAAACAGGTGCGGCTTTGTTCACCGTATCCCATACACTGTCATAGCTGTCTTCAAAACGCAGGCTATTTATTGCCCTGTTCAGCATAGATGAAGCTGCATCCGCTTCCCCCTGGGAGCTGATACTCTGGGCAGATTCCAGGGCTGCATATAACTGCTTTCTGGAAATTTCATTTAAATACGGCGTATCATAGGATTTTGCATTTTGTATCCGTGTATGGAGTTCTTTTAAGTCCAGCGCTTTCACATTGACAGTAAAAGACTTCTGTGCTGTCACCATTCTGGCTGTGAGAACCACCTGGGTGTCAGAAGATGGATTGTATACCTTTCCCTGTTCCGTCACGATTTCTGGTAAGGTGGATTCCCAGATAATGTCCATGGCATTTACTTTTGACGGCAGCTTTAGATCATAAGCCACGGTGTCCATGCTTTCATTTCTGCTGCCCAGCAGTACGATTTCCGTAAGCGCACTGTCCAGTTTTTCCTGGATTGCATCGGGATAAGCAGGATTTGTATTTGCCACATCAATATCGGACATGGCTTTATTATGAATCTTAAAGGATGCTATTTTGCCCTGGAAATTATCATCTCCCGACCAGCAGGATTTTCCGATATATCCCAGGATATCGTTTTCTGTTCCCGGATCCACCACGTCATCCATAATGCTGTAACCGGTCTGCTTTTCATCAATTTTGATTCCGTCCACATAAAGGGTAATGGTCCCCCGGTCAAATACCATGAATACGGTGTAGTACTCGTCATTTTTATTCACCGGCGTATTCTGGAACAGAATCTCGGTACTGCTGTCCTTGATTCCTCCCCGCAGCTGCCCGCCTGAAAAGGATGGGCAGTAAAACAGGTAATTGGCTCCGCTTTTACGTACTTTAGAACCCAGGCTGAAAAGCCAGGCATTATTGCCTCCGCTTCTGCTATAAGTAGTTTCAATGGTAAACTGCTCCTTATCAGCAAGACTGTTCATAACAGATGTTGGAAACTGTACATAGCTGTTCTTACCTGTTATATTCATAACGTCTCTATCATCCTCAGTTTCAAAGGATACTCCTTCGGGATTGATGACCGCTGCATCATTCCCATGACCGGACAGGTCTAACAGTGTGTTTCCGTCCACAGATGCCATCTGATTTTCCACAGCCAGATTATCATTTACTTCATCCGGGTCATTTACGGTCACTGTGGTTGTTTCGGTTTTTACGGTTTCCCCGATACTGACCGTGGTTGTCACCTGGGTTTTTCCTTTTTGAAGTGCACTGACCAGTCCCTCTTCGTCTACATCCGCTATGGTACTATCCAGTGATTCATAGGTAACTGTTACATCTTCTGGGGTTACACCTGCCGGAAGGTTGACATTGATCTTTGCCGATTCATCTTTTCTGATCAGTAAGCTCTTTTGTACGCTGAACCCTTCCTCTGCCAGAATCTCCTCCGGTGAAAAGTCTCCGTACAGTTTCAGGATCTGTGTATCCGTCAATGCCTGATTATAAATGCTGATATCATCCGCCAGGCCTTTGAATTCCGCATCCCAGTTGCTGACCCCCAGATAAATATCCTGATTTTGTCCGCTCAACGCGTTGGATGCCAATCCATAGCCCACCTTTTTTCCATTTACGTAAACGGCTGTTTCTTCTCCATTTCCGGACAGGGTAAGCATACTCCATTCTCCTGATGGAATTTCTGCTTTTCCTATCACATTCCAGGCAAATGAGGAGCCCTCTTCACGGGTCCAGAGCTTGTAATTATTTTCCCCTTTATTGCCGGAGAGTGCCACCCACTTTTCCGGTGCATGATATCCCAGAAACAGGATTGGACTGTTATCTACCATGGGTGCATCCGGTTTTACCCACAGGGAAACCGTATAGGCTGCGCCAATATTCTGCTGGTTCATTTTCAGCCCATATTCTCCCAGCACAATCGCCTGGTCAGCTTCCTCCTCACTGCGTCCTTTTGCAAATGTCACATCGCCTTTGTATTCTCCCAGTCCCGTTACTACCGCCTGGGTACCGCTTTCCATTCCATTATTAAAGTCATAATATATCAGTGGTGCCGGCTCTGCCTGTTCATCCGCTGATGCTGTGACCGCCTGGGTACAAAATGCAGCCGATACAGCCAGGGCTCCGGTAAAAGCTGCATATAAAAATTGTTTGCACTTCATGTTCGTTCTCCCCCTCATTATGAAATCTTCTTCAGTTTCATGGTCTTCTTTTGATATCCCGTTTTGGCAGTGAGCAGTTTTTTTACCGCCTTGTACCTGGAAGAAGGAATCTTAAATACTGTCTTTTTATTGATATTTTTGAAAGCATTTTTTCCTATGGTCTTAACATTTTTCCCAATTGTTATATTTTTGATCTTGGTCTTCTTATAGAATGCTTTGCTTTGAATCCCTGTAACCTTAAATGTATAACCGTTTATTTTAATTTCAGCAGGTATCTTTATGGATGTGGGATTCTTTTTCGTCGTTCCTGTGACGGAAACAGTACCATTCTTAGCGGCTGATTTTGTAACCTTATATTTCACCCCGCTGCTTGTATAAGACGCACCTTTTTTTGGAATAGGTTTCTGGGGCTGTACCGGTTTGGGCACTTCCTGGGAAACGGATGGTTTCTCTGCTACCAGTATTCTTATATCCGCGGATGCTGTTACACCCTGGTCGGTATAGCTGACTTTTAACGGCTTTTCGCCTGCAGTCTTCATGTCCAGGGAACCTGTATTGGTAGTGAATCCGGTTACTTTTTTCCGGCTTCCGTCTGAGTAACAGGCTGTTACCTGAAGATCGTCCGTATTCAGGGTTTCTCCCTTCAAATAAGTACGTTTCGTCTTTAATACACGGACCGCACTTAATTTCGCCTGCTCTTCCGGTTTTTTATCGGTGTCTGTGTCAATAACAAATGTACATTGATTTTCACCAGGGTTTGTCCGAAGTACCAGTTTTCCCTCCTCACAGGTGAGATAAGATCCGGGCTCTGCCACACTTTCCAGGGTTACTCCATACCCTGCGAACCCTTCCAGTGTTTTGAAAGTCATATTGTCTGCTTCCTGTGCGGTTCCGTATGTGTCCTGGGTGAGTACGATCTCATCACCCTTTGCGGACAGGTACAGCCCCGGCTTATTGTAGGATTCAATGGAGATATAGGATTCTTTCGTCTTATCCGCTTTACCCGGTACTATTTCCCAGGATGCATCTTCTATTTCCGTACTGAGACTGGTCATTACCGATGCGCTGATAGGATAATCCCCATCATTCCAGCTGTTCACAAAATTCTCATGTGCCACCGGTACGCCTGCGTGATCGTAGATACGGCTCACTTTTCCGGTCAGTCCCGTAGCTGTCTCCTGAATCATGCCAATGCTTCCATCAGCCTGAATCGAAAATTCTTCCACGCACACAGAACGTCGGAATCCGCTTCCATGAGGCAGGGAACCATTATGGTAAATAAAATATGTTTTTCCCTTAAAATCAAAAACTGCCGGATGGTTTGTATTGGCGGTAGCATTGGGCGGCATCAGCAATCCCCCAAAATCCCACTTTCCATCGGTAAGGTTATCGGTTGTGCAATACGCAAGGCCTTCCCTCCAGTTCGCCGCAAAAAAGAGATAATAGGGCCCATAATAATTTCCGCCCTGATCCTGCTGACGGTACAGATAAGGTGCTTCCGTATAGGTAAGATCCATGCCTTCAATCGTCTGCTGCCAGATATCATCTCCCATGGTGATTTTCCCATCCTGGTTCTGGTCTTTGACCGATATCATATCCTGATTCAACTCACACAGGTAGAGAAGCCCGTTTCCCCAGGACAGATAGATATGTTCTTCTCCATTTTCATCCGTCTCAATCCAGGCGGTGGGATCAATATCATTCCAGGTACTGGTTTCCGGCTCTGTTACAGTTCCCTTTATCATAGAATAGCCGATATCCTTAAATGGTCCGGTAGGGCTGTCGGAAACTGCCACGCCTATTGACTGTTTGCCCCATGCCGTATTATCCCAGGAGCAGAAATACATATAATACTTGTCGTTATGCTTCATGACCTGGCCTGCCCAGGCAGAGTTGTTATCCCCCCATGACACGTCCGTCATATCCATCATTACCCCTTCATACTTCCAGTTCTCCATATCCTGAGTGGAATAGCATAGATAATTGGGCATTACATAGCTCTCATTTTGCGCCACATCGTGCCCCACATAGAGATATACTGTATCCCCATCCACCAGAACTGACGGATCGCCCCCATAAGTGAGATTATCTTTGTCATCGAACCCTAAAATGGGATTCCCTAGGGTGCTCTTTTCTACCACTGTTTCCCTGGGAGCGGTATTCCCGGCTGCCAGTGGTTTCAGTTCCACTCCGGGTATCATGCCGGTCTGGAGCAGTATGGATGCGGTTATAATGCCTGCCATTACTTTCTTTTTCATTACCCTTATATCCTCCTTTTTCAATTAAAAATTGCTATTGCCAGATCCTGTCTGAAAATTGCTTTCTGACATCTTATGCATCCAACAGAATCCACAGCCTTTACATCGGCTATGGATTCTGTCATCGCTGCTTCTACCTGTCTCTTATTTTTTTACTACCTTGATTTTTATTGTCTTATACTTTCCGTTAAATGCTTTTACTTTAATGGTTGCTGTTCCTTTTTTCTTGGCTGTAATCTTACCGCTGGAAGAAACAACTGCAACGGATTTTCTGTTGGAAGAGTACCGGATCTGATAGCTTGCCGTCTTGGATGGAAGGTTTACTTTGATCTGGAAGCTCTTTCCTGCTTTTAATTTCTTTTCGTAAGTATTCAAAGAAATTTTACTTGGAGCTTTACGAACTGTTACCGTACACTTGTAAGTTTTCTTGTTCGCTGTTTTAACCGTTATCGTTGCTTTTCCTGTTTTCTTTCCTTCAATCTGACCCTTGCTGTTTACTTTTACTACTGATTTCTTACTGGAAGACCAGGTTACTTTCTGGGAAGCTCCTTTTGGATATACGGTAGCTTTTAAGGTCACTTTTTCTTTCAGCCCGATTGTTATTTTCTTTTTGTTAATCTTCACACTCTTTGCCACAGGTTTTGCCGGCTTTTCCGTAGATGGCTGTGATGGCTTCTCTGTGGATGGCTGTGATGGCTTCTCCGTGGATGGCTCCGATGGCTTCTCTGTCGGCGGTGTTTCTGTCTCCGGTTCATCGGTAGGCGGTGTTACCTGAGTTTTTTCAAAGTATGCCGTATACGTAACGTCTTTTTCAGCCAGATCGGTACGTGCCGCCTGGGTGCTGCCGTCACTCCATTTACTGAATTCATATCCGGTATCAGCCACAGCTTCGACTTTGGTGCCCAGGGTTCCTTTTTCCAGTGTCTGAGAAGTGGTACCAGTAATTTTGCCATGTTCGCCTGCTTTATAAGTAATGGTAAATTTCTCTGTTTCCGGCTTTGCCCCATACTTGTCCGCAACTTCCGTTGCTTCCATAGCACGGTTATATACTTCAATGTTATCAAAGTATCCTTTGAAATAATTGTCTCCGCTATAGAATGATTTGCCCAGATAAGCAAACAGGTTGGTGCCCAGCTCTGTCATCTTAACCGTGACTTTCTGTTCGCCCAGAAGCTTTCCATCTTTATAGATGACAATTTTTTCCGGTGTTACCACCATGGTAATATTCATCCACTTGCCTTTAATGGCAGAAGTTGTTCCGCTTGCAGTCTGTTCCGAACCATAAGAACCGGTTGTTAATGATACTCTGGACTGCGTATTCTGCGTTTTTAAGAAAAGATATCGGTTGCTGTTCTTTCCAATTCCAAATGTAAAGTAACTTCCGTCTACCATTTCCGCTTTCACATCCATTGAAATGGTCATTTTATTTCTGCCGTCAAAGAATCCCTGAGGCAGTTCTGCATAGGTTCCATTGGTACCATTGAGATACAGGACGTTTCCTTTTTCCTGGTCCTCTACATAAGCGGCATTTCCGTAGATCTTGCCGTTACGGCCTTTTCCGGAATCGTCTTTTATAATATCGCTGCCGGTAACATCCTCAAAGCCGTATTTCAGTACTGCATTTTCTTCTTCCGCTTCCGTATTTTCTGCGGCTTCATCGTTCCATTTTTTCTGAATTGCATCGTACTCCTGACGTGTCAGTGACATAACGGTACCGTGACGCATAGTGGACGGGAAGGAATACTTGCTGCTGTCCAGTCTGGTAAACTCTCCGCTGCCAAGATCCGTTGTAATCATGGGGTAATATCCCACTCCCCCAAAGTCATCCAGAAGCAGGCACCACTTGTCCTCGCCGTTGAATTTAAAGCAGGTTCCGCCTTCTACGTAGCGCTGGTCTTTTAAGGAGGTTACTTCTGTCCAGCCGCCCAGTAAGGAATCACTCTTTTCCACGATTGTATATTTTCCGTTTCCGCCCTTTACATCATGATCTTCCCCTGCTTCGTTTTTGGAAAAACGGTAGTATACCTTCTTGCCATTTTCCATGACGGAGATCACAGAAGTGTCAATGACGCTGATTGCATTTCCTTCGGTATTCTCAAGCTCAATCCAAAGCTCCGGTTCTGTAAAGCTGTAGAAGTCTCTGGTCTTGCTGTAGTACACTCTCTGTACGCCATAGTTGTCTGCGCTGGTCTTAGATGCCCAGAATACGATATATTCTCCTGTCTTCTCATCATAAAAAGCTTCCGGTGCCCAGGTGCAGCCTGCATCATCCAGTGCAACCTTTGCCATGCGCTGATTGGACCAGTTTACCATATCCGTTGATTCCCAGACCATTATGCTCTGGCTGCCAGCAGTCTGTGCAGCTCCCCAGCCATTGCCGCCGTTAATCTTCAGATCCGTTGCGATCAGATAGAATTTATCTCCTTCCGGTGAACGGATAATAAATGGATCACGGAGTCCTTTTTCTCCCAGTTCCGATTTCAGCACCGGTTCCCCGTCATTCATATCCTTCCAGTGCAGACCGTCTTCGCTGGTAGCAAAATAAATCTGTTCGCCTGTGGCTGAACCTTCACCTTTAAAATAAGCAAATACATAAGCTTCATAATCATCTTCTGTTATGTTGGATTTTGCCTTTACGGTTACTGTAATTTCCTTTGTATCCTGTGCCTCTCCTTTGGAGATCACAGCCGTCAGAACGACGTTTTTATCTTTTTCTCCTCTGACAACCACACCTGCCGGAGTATTGTCATAGTTTTCATTTACCGTTTCTTTTGCGCTGACTGTCTGCTCATCCGAACTTGTCCAGCTGATTTTGGTACCATCCTTTTCTGTTGGCAGTGTAACATTGCCAAGGACTGCATCCGCATTTGGAATTGTCAGAGACTCTTTTACTTCTGCTACAATCTCAGCATCCGTTTTCTGGTATTGTGCATCTTCCTGCTCATATTTTTCCTTTATCTGCTTTCCGGACAATATGGATTCCACGAATTTCACTTCCCGGATTCCCCCCTGGAAATCTTTATAGGAATCGTTATTTCCGGTCCCGATATAGGCATAGGTAAGAGTTCCCAGACTGGAGATGGATGCAGGTGTCGTTGCCGTACATAACAGTTCTCCATTCATGTAGTACTTCAGTGTTGTTGCAGGTGTTCCATCTGCTCCGGTCACATCCCGGATTGTCATAGTGATCTGATACCAGGAGCCAAGGGGTGATTTTTGATTTCCCGGTGTATCCCCCAAAATACTGGTGCTATCTTTGTCTCCCCATGCCCCGCCGGCTTCTTTGCCGTTTAGCATAAATGTTGTTCTGGCACTTGCCCAGTTCAGTGTGGAGAACGCATATCCGTTTTTCTCATCGCTTCCAAAAGCAAATACGGTGGAGCGGTCATTGGAGTTGGTATTGGTTACATCATTACGAACCCATGCCGTAACGGTTAATTCTTTTGCATCCTGCAGTTTTGTAAGAATACCGTCATCCAGCTTCACATAGTTTTTGCCGGTTGTTGCCGTTCCAGCCGGGAATACAATACCTCCTTTGTCTTTAACTGCAAATTCAGCCTCGCCTGTGAGGGCAGCGTCAAATCCATTTTCCGTACCGTCTTTCAGATCATTGGTCAGCGGATAATATGCAAATGGTTCTGTTACTGCTGCATCTTCGTCATCCTCAGCTTCTGCTTTCCCATATGCCTTCATAACTGCATCATACTCTTTCTGAGTCAGATTCAGGATGGTTCCATGGCGTTTTTTCAGGATATCAAATGAGTACTCATCAGATGCTAATTTCTTCCATGCCGTTCCGGTTGTATCACTTAAATCGGTCGTAATGACCGGAAGATATCCTTTACCTTCTGCAAACTGGTCGCTATACAAGCCAAAGGTTGTGCCGTCGTTGAATTTAAACAATTCCGGTCCTTCCAGTTTCTTCCCGGTCATATCTCCGCCTAAACCAAGGCTGTTCAGGTTGGTTACCACTTCCCAGTTTCCAAAGATAGAAGTGCTTCTTTCCAGTGTTATCTGACCATCTGCCGATGCACGGTAGTAATAGCCGTCATTGCCTTTAATCATAGTGGTATCAATAATGGACTGATCTGCTCCACGTGTGATATATTCTTTTGCTTCCGTAAACGTTACAAAGTCTCTGGTCTTCGCATAATAAATCTGAAGAACGCCGTCTCCGATTTCGTCTGTCATATCATTAGTTGCCCAGTATACTACATATTCACCTGTTGTCTCATCATAAATGGCTTCCGGTGCCCATGCACACCCTCCGGTAGGAGATGATACGGTGACTGCACGTGGTTCTGACCAGTTTACCAGGTCGGTAGATTCCCAGATAATTAAATCCCGGCTTCCGGTGGTAGTTGCCATTGCTCCTCCCCAGCCTCCGCGGTGGTAAATACTTAAATCCGTTGCCAGCATGTAGAACCGGTCACCTTCTGCAGAACGCATAATAAACGGATCACGGACTCCCTTCTCACCTACTGTACTTGTTAATATCGGTTTGCTGTCATTTAAATCTGTATAGAAATATCCATCCTTGCTGGATGCAAAATAGATCTGCTCATCGGTATCTTTGCCCTCTGTTCCGGTAAAACTGCCAAACAGATATGCCACATAGGGATCCTGCTCCACCGATTTTTTTACAGTCAGCTCAAATGTTTTGCTGTCCGTCACATTACCGCTTGTGATCTGTGCTGTCAGTGTAACCTTCTGGTCTTCTGCCCCTCTGGTAACCACACCGGCAGGCGTTACGGTATCTCCCTTGCTCTGTTTTTTAGAAGTAATCACATCTTCCTTGCTGCTGGACCAGGTAAGCGCCACACCTTCCAAATCATCCTGAAGTGTAATATTGCCACGTACATCATCTGCATTGGGAATGTCCAGTGCTTCTTTTGCTGCTGCTACCTTTGCGCTGTCATCCCGGCTGGCTGTTCCTGAAATCTGTTCCTCGGTCAGTGCCTTATCATAGATTTTAAAGTCTGCTACTTTTGCTTTCAAACCGGGATCTGCTGACCAGAGAGAACGTCCGATATAACCCATGACGTTATTTTCTGTTCCATTTTCCAGGATTTCCTTTACGCTGGTATCAAATTTAAAGGTTGTGATAATTGCTCCATCCAGATAATAGGACAGGACTTTATCTTTATAAGTAATGGTAATCGTTCCATAGGAGCCGTCTTTTGGAAGACTGTGGCAGCCGCCAAAGATCCGTTCCTCCGTTTCTCCTTTGATTCCTCCCCTAACATAGCCATTGCTATAACAGGGATCTACATAGAGATAATTGCTGCCGGTTCCTTTTACCTTAGAGCCAAGGCACCAGAGCCAGTGATACGCACCACTTAGAGAACTTACGGTTGTTTCAATGGTAAATTCCTCATCCATGACCCCTTCCATCATGGGAAGCTCTATGTACTGGCTTTTATTACCGGTAAAGCTCAGTGCCGGAACATCTTCCACTACCAGGATATTTTCCTGTGTCATGCCAACTGCAGCTGCATCATTTCCAAGTCCGCTGACATCCTTAAGCTTCCCGCCTTCGATTGCACTCATATCGTACTGTGCCAGTAAACCGCCGTCCTCCACTACATCCGGTGCAACAGGCTTAACCGGTTCCGGATCTTTAATTGTGGTATTTTCTTTAATAAATTCCGGGGATTTTGCCGTATTGTAAATCTTCACATTATCAATCAGTCCCTGATAATATTCTCCACTTCCCCAGTTCGCCTTACCGATCTGAATGATGCCTCCGCTTTCGCCCAGAATATCGCTCAGCTTATAAGTACTGGTGTGATCTCCCACTTTTTCCCCATTTACATACAGGGTGGAAGTACTTTCTGTAACAACCAGATCCACATGCTTCCATTCAGAAGATGATCCGGCGGAGATATTATTTCCAGGTCTTTTCCCGGTATTGTTATAACGCTCCACCATAAGTCCCGACGCTTTATCCATAATTCCAAGATAGTGTTCATTCGCAGGGGTTCCTACCTGGGCATTCAGATTTGGTGCTGCATAAAATGCCCATCCGTTTCCGCTGCCGGATGCTTTGCTGTCATAGGAAATAGTAACCTCATCCAGCCCTTTTAAGAGAGGTGTTTCATCCTCTTTTGCAATGCTGAACCAGTTGGCACTGCTTATGGACATTGCCTTTCCTGCATTATCATAGCTGTCTTCCAGTACCGGCGTCCCATTTACCGTCGCTTTCGCTCCTGCTCCTGCAAATCCGTTTTCTTCGTCATCAAAGGTAAAGGTGGCAATCAGATTCTCATCTGCTATTTCCTCATCCTTTTCAAACGCAGCAGTAACTTCAAAGCTTTCGGTTACATTTTCGTCTTTTCTCACTGCATCGGTAACGCCATCACTCCACTGTTTAAAGTGGTATCCCTCGTCTGCAACGGCCTCCACACCGGACGTACTGCCGCCTCTTTTAACCTTCTCTTCTGTCACTCCCTGAAGCGTACCATTGCTGCCCGACTTGTAAACTACCGTTACCTGGTCCTTGATCTCGTCTTCGGTTCTGGCATAATTGTAAATCTGAATATTATCAATCTGCCCTCCGAAATACTCTCCGCTGCCCCAGTTTGCTTTTCCAATCTGAAGCACTCCGCCGTCTGCGCCCAATATGTCAGAAAGCTTAAAATCACTTGTATTTTCGCTTTTTACACCATCCACATAGAGCGTTGTTGCACTTTCCTGGATGACCAGATCCACATGCTTCCACTCGGCTGAAGAGGTTCCGAGTACGTCGTTGACTGGTCTGGTTCCTTCGTTGTAAAAACGTTCGATCTTCATGCTGTCCGTTTTATCTATAACACCAAGATACTTTTCATAGTTTGGTTTCTGCGCTTCTCCGCTTTCAGCTGCAAATAATGCCCATCCATTTCCCGTTGTCCCAGCCTTGCTGTCATAGGAAATGGTAACTTCCTCCAGATCCTTCAATAGTGCGGTGTCATCATCCCTGGTAATATTAAGCCAGGTACGGCTTCTGCCCCCATCCAGGCTCAGCGCCATATCCTGTGCTTCACTTCCATGATCCGTTAATAATGCACCTGCCGCAGATGCTTCTCCCCCGGTAAACCCGGTTTCATAATCATCAAACGTAAAATCAGCCAAAAGCCCCACATCTGCTGCTTTGGAGGTATCCGTAATTTGCTCTTCTGTTAAAGCCCCATCATAGATTTTAAAATTATCCAGCAGTCCACTGTAGTATTCCCCTTTTTCCCAGTTGCCTTTTCCAATCTGGAGAACTCCGCCGTCCGCTCCTAAAATATCAGAAAGCTTATAAGCACTTTCCTGCCTTGCAGTTTCCACGCCATTTACATAGAGTATCGTCTCAGTCTCCGTTATAACCAGGTCCACATGCTTCCATTCACCCGAGATTGTTACATTAATATTTCCCGGTCTCTTACCATTATTGTTATATCGTTCTACGCCCAGACTAGCCTGCTTGTCGATAATTCCCAGGTAATGTTCCTGCTGATACTTTTGCTCATTGGTATTAGGTGCCGCAAAAACAGCCCAGCCCCTGTTTGCCGAGTCCGCATCGTCCCTGCTGTCATAGGAAATAGTAATATTCTCTTTCCCTGCAAGCAAAGGGCTTCCATCGGCTTTTGTTACATTCAGCCAGTCCTTGGTTGAGGATACAAGGCTTAATGCTTTTCCTCCGTCATCCATATCTACCAGCGTATAATCCCGCATCAGAACTGCTGCCGCCCCTTCTCCAGCCAGAGGTGTCTCGCCATCGAAAGTAAAATTTGCAATCATCTTCCTGTCCGTGCTGTCCGGCACTTCCTCTGCCCTAACATTTACGGGAATACTCGTGACAACCATCGCAGCCGCCAGTGAAGCCGCTACCATTTGTTTCGCATACAACTTTTTCCTCATAAAACCTATCTCCTTTTCTGCCAGTAACGACCTGTAAATACACCGATAAAAAGTAGCTGATACCCGTGTCAGAAGTGACTCTGCAAAGCAATGGCGTAACCGGGTTACGGTTAGCTTCGCAGGCGTGCGCCTCTGGCGAGACAGTGGGACTATATCCAGGTGTATTTATGCCGGTCGGCACTTGATCTGCTTATCTGCAGTTATATAGATATTGTAACAAATTTGCCTTTTTCTTAAGTTTAATAATTTTTGCATTGATTACGATATTATTGGAGATTTTAAAGGAATTTTGATTAAAAAGATGTTTTTTTACGATTTTTGTATTATATCTTACGATTGCGGAAAACAGCCGGAGAGGGCATGAAAAAAGGCACTGTACAGCTCTTTGCCATACAGTACCTTTCCAGTTGCTTTACTTCATCCTCCAACCCGGATGATATTTATTTTTCAAAGTCCCATTAACCAGTTTGCCCCATCCCAGCGGGAAGCCGCTGATACATACCAGCTGCCATCCTTTACTGTGTTTCACTTGCAGGTCATCCACGTAAATAGTCTCTCCCCGGAGGTATTTTCCTACCCGGCTGTCTGACCAATTTAAGCTTACGCAGGAAGTATACTGCCCTCTTTGAAGCGCCATAGCAAAGGACTGGCTGGGTTCAAAGCGGTCTTTCTTCAGTTCCCCTAGATAGAGTCCGTTTCGCAGGAATGTCAGACCTTTCCGTTCTCCCAGTAATTTCGGTACATAATATACCTGGCCTTTTCGGACTTCTACAGCATTCATATCCATATCCATTGAGATATCTTTCAGGAAATCATCCAGAATCGTGCGGTCGGCCTTGGATATTTTTAACTTTACGCCGCCCGTTTTCACGTGCTCCCCGGATGTATCTGCCTCAGATGGTCCTGCTTTTCTCAGGAGCGCAATAAAATGGCCTTCTCCTGACATTTTATGCGGCCATATGCGGATACATTTTGTAAGATCCGGATGTCCCCCATCCTTCACCAGATCCGGACGCCCTCCTGAAAATCCTTCATATCCCGGCATCTCCTGTATCTCAAACTCCGGGAACGCATCCAGAAGATACTGGATCACTTCTTCGTTTTCCTCCGGAGAAAAGGTGCAGGTAGAATACAGAAGCTGTCCTCCGGGACGCAGCATTTTTGCAGCCTGCATGATGATTTCCTTCTGCTGTTTTGCGCAGAGCAGCGGTTTCTCTTCATCCCATACTTTTGCCACTGCCGGATCCTTACGGAACATTCCTTCACCGGAACAGGGGGCATCAACCAGGATTTTATCAAAGAACTCCTCAAACTGCCCTGACAGCTTTCCCGGTATTTCATTCGTGATAAAAGAATTTGGAATGCCAAATACCTCCACATTTTTCAAAAGTGCTTTTGCCCTGGATGCACTGATATCATTGGCAACCAACAGCCCTTCTCCTCTGAGCTTAGCTCCCAGTTCAGTGGCTTTGCCTCCAGGCGCTGCACACAGATCCAGCACTTTTTCTCCCGGCAGAACCTGAAGCCTGGATGCAGGAGTCATAGCACTTGGCTCCTGCAGATAATACATGCCTGCATAATAAAATGGATGCCTTGCCGGTGCGTCCTGTTCCTCATAATAATAACCGTTTTCCACCCAGGGAATCTGTGTCAGATGAAAGGGCGCAATCCGCTCAAATTCTTTGGCAGAGAGTTTAGACGTATTGACACGCAGTCCGAAATTACGGGGTGCCTCATAGCTTTTCATAAAATCGTCAAACTCATCTCCAAGTATCATTTTCATTTTCTCTATAAACGCTTCCGGTAAATTCATATATATCCTCTGTTTCTGTCTTTTTCATTACTTTCGTTTCTTTATTCTACACTCTTCAGTGATTCCACCATATCAATTTTCTTTAATTTAAAATACATGACAATATTTACGATCAGGGAAAATCCACAGGTGAATAAGATGGAATATATAAAACTCGGCAAGTTGATATTCCTGCCAAACATACAGGCGTCAACTTCAACCGTCACGATAACAAACCTGTGCAGCACGATACCCAGTACAATTCCCACCAGAACACCAAATCCCGTTAGTAATATATTTTCCCGGTACACATAGGCGCAGACCTCATTATCATAAAATCCCAGGACCTTAATGGTTGCCAGTTCCCGCTTTCGCTCATTGATGTTAATATTGTTCAGATTGTAGAGTACCACAAATGCCAGCATTCCGGCAGATACAATTAATACTACAATTACCACATCTAACGAACTCAGCATATCATCCAGCTGCTGCATTACACTGGAGGTATAGCTGACAGAAAGAGCCGCCTTATTGCTTAAGATACTCTGCCCCACTTCTTCTACATGATCTTTGGCATCCGGCACTGCCTTAAATAATATGCTGTTATAGTCCGGATCTTTTCCTGCTGCTTTTTCATAGAGTGACGGGGACATATAAATGTAGTGTGCCAGATAATTTTCACAAATATCCGCAATTGGTGCTTTTATCGTGGTTCCGTCCTCATTATGAAGTTCTATGGTATCTCCTTTTGACAGTCCCATCATATTAGCCGTTTTCTCTGTTACGATTACACCGTCGTCTCCAAATTCAACCTGCCGTTTTGTTTTGCGGTCTCTGAAATTCACAAAGGTATCAAAGCCATCCATCTCTTTTGGTATAAGGAGATAAACACTCAGGTCTTTCTTTCCAACTTTGACTGACATTTTCTGCATCATGGAATCTACGGATGCATCAATCTGACTGTCCGTATCCATATAGCGCTCCAGGTCATCCCGCTTCTCATCTGAGGCATCCTCATCCACGATTACGGTTCCGTCATATAACTGTATTTCCTGATACTGCAATACTGCGATATTCCGGATAGAATCTCTGATGCCGTATCCCACCAGCAGCAATGCCATACATCCGCCAATTCCAAATATCGTCATGAAAAACCGTTTCTTATATCGAAACAGATTGCGGATTGTAGACTTCCAGGTAAAACTCAGATGCTTCCAGATAAATGTTACCCGCTCCAGCAGAACACGTTTGCCCTCTTTCGGTGCAGGAGGACGCATTAATTTTGCCGGAGTCTCTGCAAGTTCTTTGTAACATGCTGCAAAGGTAGCGATCATCGTACAGCACAACGCCGCAAAGGTGGCAATCCCCGCAAATTTCAGATTATACGGAAGTTCCACATTCGGCATATGATGATACATAATCCCATAGGCAGTAATGATAATATACGGCAGGATTTTCTCACCTACCAGTACCCCCAGAATACTGCCGCCGATCGTGGCAAACAGTGCATAATTCAGATACTTGGACGCAATGGAAAACTTGCCGTATCCCAATGCTTTTAACGTACCGATCTGGGTTCGTTCTTCCTCTACCATTCTCGTCATTGTTGTAAGACTGATCAGCGCCGCTACCAGGAAAAATAATACTGGGAATACTTCTCCAATGTTTTTTATACGGTCGGCGTTTTCCCCATAACCTGTGTTTTCCGGAAGGGAACTCCGGTCATTTACAAGCCATTCCGGTTCTTTCAGATCATTGATTTCTTTCTCTGCATCGGCAATCTTCGTTTCTCCGTCCGAAATTTCTGTTTTGGCATCCTTCTTTCCCTTTTTATAATCCTTTTTACCATCTTTTAATTTCTGTTCATTCTCGGTAATTTCTTTTTCACCGTCGTTTATTTCCTTCTCTGCGTCAGATAACTTGGCATAACCATCTACTATCTGCTTTTGACCGTCTTCCGTCTTTTGTACAGCACTGTTCAGCTCTGATTCCTTGGAAGCCAGTTCTTTTTTTGCAGCAGCCAGCTGGGCTTCTCCCTGGGTAAGCTGATTTTTGCCTTCCTGAAGTTCCTTTTCTTTTTGTGCCAGCAGTGCACTCTGGCTGTCCAGGGTCTTCTTCCCCTCATTTAATACCTTCGTCTGTTTATCCAGTTCTGCCCTGGCACTAACCAGCTGAGGTTCCTTTTCGTCAATCTCTTTTTTTGCGGCTGCCAGTTTCTTCTGGCTGGCATCTATTTCTTTTTTCGCTGCTGCCAGCTTTGTTTCATTATCATTAATCTGGAACTTAGCCGTTTTCAGTGCTGCTTCATTTTTATCAATCTCTGCTTTTCCAGCCTGTAACACTGCTTCATTTTTTGACAGTTCCGCCTGTGCTGCATTGATTTTCTGCTGTCCGGCATCAATCTGCTGCTTCACAGGAGCAAGTGCCGCTTCCATCGCTGCCGCTTTCTGCTGTTCTACAGCCAGTGCTCCCTGTGCACGATCCAGCTCCGCCTTTTTCTGGGCGAGAAGAGGCTCGTTCTGAGCAATCTGCCCCTTTAACTGATCCGCCATAGCAATTTGATCCTCGGTAGCAGTTCCTGCATCAATTGCCGTCTGCAGCTGTGCCAATGTCGCTTTTGCCTGGTTTAGCTCTGCCATCTTGCCTTCATACTCTGCTGTAGCCGCTGCCAGTTCCGCCTGCTTTGTGGCAATCTGGCTTTTCGCCGCTTCCAGGGCTGCAGCATTTTTATCATATTCTGCTTTACTGATGTCAAATTTATTTTTTTCAACCTGAAAATCTGCCTTCGCCTGCTGTAAAACTGCAGCATTTTTTTCAAATTCTGTTTTTGCGGCAGCGAGCTGGGCTGATCCGGTTTCATACTGCTTCTTAGCGGCATTCAGTTGGGTAACTCCATCCTTATACTGTTTGTTTGCCTGATCCAGCTGGACTTTACCCGATTCATACTGCTTTTTTCCCTGATCCAGCTGCTTCTTGCCCGCTTCATACTGCTGATTTGCCGCCTCCAGCTGCTTTTTGCCGGACTCATAGTCACTCTGCGCCTTACTGATCTGAGTTTTACCCGATGCAATTGCTGTTTCTCCATCCTTTATCTGTTTGGATGCTTCCGGATATTTTGCCTGAAACTCAGATTCCTTAGAAGCAAGGGTATCTTTACCATCTTTTAACTGTGTCTTAGCCGAATCCAATTGTTTCTTAGCTGAGTCCAGTTCTTTTTGTTTCTCGTTCAGTGTACCTTTGTTTTCCTCAACTTCTTTTCTGGCATCGGCAAGCTTTTGTTTCCCATCCTTAAGTTCCTTCTCACCATCCTCCAGCTCCTTCTTGGCATCAGAAAGCTTTTGCTCAGCTTCCAGCTTCCCATCCTCCAGTTCTTTTTTTGCATCCGTAAGCTTAAGATCCGCCTCATCTTTTACTTCTGCATACCGCCTGGAGCATTGTACTGATTCGATACTTTCCACATTTTTCGTAACATCCTCAACCAGGCGGTCATATTCTTCCGTATATGAAGTCAGATCTTTGGAGCCTTCTGCTTCCACATAAGCAAATGTGTAAGCTGCCTGGTCAAATTCTTCCGGCACTACATATCCATATCCGGAGACCTCACCGGTTCCAAGGGTTGTGTTGCCTTTACTAAAGGAAATATAGGAAGGACTGTTACCGGTTCCAACAATCTTAAATTCTTTATTTCTTAATACCCTGTCACTGTCCTTACTCTCTTCAAACTGTATGGTGTCCCCCACTTTATAACCGTTAGAGGATAAAAATTCTTCGTCAACAAAGCATTCCCCGGTAGTTTCCGGCAGCCTTCCCTCGGAAACCGACAGCTTATTTAAAGTGGGCAGAAGGGATTCCATATGAAGTACTTGCTCATCTTTTCCGCTGCCGCTCAATACGTCCGTCATATAGCCTGATTCTGCCTTGCTGACTCCTTCCACTGACAAAAGAGCCTGGATATCCTTATCGGTCAACCCCAGTGTACCGATTACTTTTAGATCCATCAGATTATTCTCATCAAAATAAGCATCACCGGAAAGGCGCATATCCGGTGCTGCCGATTGAATCCCAGAATAAAATGCCACTCCCATGGCTACAATAAAAAAGATCGATATAAACCGATTAAAACTCTTTTTTATCTCCATAAAAAAATCTTTATGTAACGCTTTTTTCTTCATATGCCCACTACCATTCAATTAATTCTACCGATATCGGTTCATTGTTCATTCTCATGCTGGAAACTTTTCCATTTTTAATTTTAATTACACGATCCGCCATTGGTGCCAGTGCTGAATTATGGGTAATTACGATTACCGTCATACCTTTTTCCCTGCACATATCCTGCAGCAGTTTCAGTATAGACTTTCCGGTCTGATAGTCAAGTGCTCCGGTCGGTTCATCACACAATAGCAGCTTTGGATTCTTAGCCAGCGCTCTGGCAATGGACACCCTTTGCTGCTCCCCGCCGGATAACTGCGCTGGGAAATTGTTCAGTCGTTCTCCAAGCCCCACTTCATCCAATACATCTTTTGCCTTCAGCGGATTCTTACAAATCTGAAGTGCCAGTTCTACATTCTCCAGTGCCGTCAGATTGGGGACCAGATTGTAAAACTGAAATACAAACCCGATATCATCTCTGCGGTATCCGGTTAATTTTCTGGGATTATACTCCGCAATATTCTCTCCGTCTACCCATACCTTTCCCTTAGTGGCAGTATCCATACCTCCTAAAATATTTAATACCGTCGTTTTCCCGGCACCGCTTGGTCCTACCACTACAACAAATTCACCTTTTGTAATTTGAAAATCTATTCCGTCTACGGCATGTATATCCACTTCACCCATGTGGTATGTTTTGGTAACGCCGTCCAGTTCAACGAAATTCTCAAGACTTCTTTCTGTCATTTGAACCCCTCTTCACTATTATTCTTATGCATCTGTATTCCGCATGTTTTATATATTTTATCACATTGGGTTTGAAAAAACACTGTTTTTACTTATTAAAAAAGAATAAAGAAGATAGGGCACCATTGACAAGAAAATCAAATTAGTGTATTCTTTTTACAGAACAAAGGCGTTCATCGTACAGGGCTTGAATCTAATTCGAACCTTGTACGATGAGCGCTGTTTTTTAATAATCCTTTCGTAAGTGAATAAAAACCAGGAGGAAATAATTATGGATCATACAATACAAGAAGTTCTAGAGTTTGTAAGGGATAATGACGTAAAATTCATCAGACTGGCTTTCTGTGATTTATTTGGCACTCAAAAGAATATATCGATTATGCCGGAACAGCTGGAACGGGCTTTTCGTGAAGGAATTTCCTTTGACGGCTCAAACATCCGGGGATTTTGCGGTGTTGAAAAATCTGACTTGTTCCTGATCCCGGATGCCGCTACTTTAAGCATACTTCCATGGCGCCCCCAGCAGGGACGCGTAGTCCGTTTCTATTGCAGCATTAAAAACCCGGATGGAACTCCTTATGTCTGCGATACCAGGCATATCCTGAAATCTGCAATCAAACGCTGCGAATCCATGGGGTATCTGCCAAAAGCCGGAACTGAATGTGAATTTTATCTTTTTAAAACAGACGAAGACGGCAACCCTGTTTTTGAAACCCACGACGAAGCAGGTTATTTTGATATTGCTCCTCTTGATAAAGGTGAAAATGTACGTCGGGAGATCTGCCTTTGTCTGGAAGAAATGGGGATTGCTCCGGAATCTTCCCATCACGAAAGCGGTCCCGGACAAAATGAAATTGATTTTAAATACTGTGACTTTTTGGGTACTGCCGATAATTTGCTGACTTTCAAATCAGTCGTGAAAGCCATTGCCGCCAGAAATGGACTCTATGCTTCCTTTATGCCAAAACCTATTTCATTTGAAAGCGGAAGCGGACTTCATATTAATTTATCACTCTCACAAAATGGCAAGAATATTTTTCTCAGTGGTGAACAACATAATCCTGTAGCGGAAAGCTTTATGGCAGGCATTATGGAACATGCCACAGAAATGACTGCTTTTTTAAACCCCCTTCAGAATTCATACGAACGCTTTGGATCATTTGAAGCTCCCAGATACGTATCCTGGTCTCATCAAAACCGTTCCCAGCTTGTGCGTATTCCCGCCCAGACAGGAGAAAAAGCAAGGATGGAGCTTCGTTCACCGGATCCTTCGCTGAATCCATACCTGGCATTTGCCATTCTGCTCCATGCAGGACTTGATGGAATACAACGCAATGCTGTACTGTCAGAAGCTTTAGATGAGAACCTTTATACCGCTGATCATTCGGTTATAAGCAAGTTAACCGCTCTTCCCGGATCTTTAGAAGAGGCAGTCCGCATAGCATCTAACAGCAGTTTTATCAAAAGCACCTTAAATCCTGCATTGTTAGAAAAATATTTTATGATTAAAGAAGAAGAAATACTTGCTTTTGATAAAACCGCGAACAAAGAGGATTTTTATAAACAGGTCTACTTTAAGCTCATATAAGAATGGATGTACTTGTGCGAACCGGTACCTGGAGGCACTGGTAATCTAAAAATAAGAAAGGCGGCGATCATATGGACAGCGTTCTAATAATATCCCCCACCGAAAAAAGTATCACAGTTTTCCGGGATATGCTTTCTCAAAGTTCCTGCCGTGAACTTGTCACTGTAGCGAACTGCGGTGAAGCCAGACGCTTATTAATCGAGCGCAGTTTTGATCTGTGTATTATAAATTCTCCACTGCGGGATGAAACCGGTGTCAGCCTGGCTAGAAATATCGCCACGGACGGATCCACCCAGGTTATTTTGATCGTGAAAACGGAATTATACGATGACGTTTCCATGAAAGTCGAAGAATACGGAGTATTCACAATCGCCAAACCAATCAGCAAGGTCCTGTTCTGGAGTGCTCTAAAGTTGTGCCAGGCATCCCATAACCGAATGTCTGTGATGCGCAATGAAAATAAACAGCTGCTGCAGAAAATTGAAGATATCCGCATAGTGGACCGGGCAAAGTGTATTCTGATTGAATACCTAAATATGTCAGAATCAGAAGCACATAAATACATTGAAAAACAGGCAATGGACACAAGGGTAACCAGAAGAATAATCGCTGACCGTATCTTAAAATCCTATGAGAATGGATGATCGCGCTGATCATTAAAGCAGCTTCTGAATGTTCCGATTATTCCGATTCCTTTCCAATCCATTCTACACCGGGTCATTATACTTAATAAAAGCAATAATTAAAAAATCTCTGGAATGTGAATGTAATAATTCTATTCCAGAGATTTTTATCTGCTTTGCTGTTGTGCATTATATTGGGTTTTGCTGTTTCAGACGCTTGATGTTTTAATATCAAAGAATTTCAACCTATTTAATTTTAGAAAAATACTTCTTTGTTTCAGCTGCTATGACACCGCTTAACACCAAAATTGCAATTAAGTTCGGCAGAGCCATCAGTGCATTGAAAATATCAGCAATAACCCAAACCGCAGACACTGTCATAAACGGACCGATAAATACAGCCAAAATATACAGCCAGCGGTAACCGTTTAATATCTTCTTATTATATCCGCAGAGATATTCCAGACACCGTTCACTGTAATAGTCCCAGCCCAATATTGTGGTAAAAGCAAAAAATACAAGGCAGACCATCAATATAAAAGCGCTGACGGTATTGCTGAAGGGCAGTCCCTGCTGAAATGCCGCTGTAGTTACCGCAACCCCTTCTAAACCGATATTCCAGGTATCTGTAATTACAATCGTAAGCCCTGTCATGGTACAGATTACAATTGTATCAATAAAAGTTCCCGTCATAGAAACTAATCCCTGTCGCACCGGCTCATTTGTCTGAGCTGCCGCCGCTGCAATCGGGGCACTGCCAAGACCGGCTTCATTTGAAAAAATTCCACGGGCAATTCCCTTTTGCATTGCTACCATAATACTTCCAAGAGCTCCGCCTGCCGCCGCACGAAGTCCAAATGCTCCTTCAAAAATTGCCTTGAATGCATTTGGAATATGCTTATAATTCAGCACTAAAAGCACCAGACAAGCGAGTATGTATATCCCTGCCATAAAGGGCACAACAATCTGGGAAACACTGGCAATTCTTTTGATTCCACCGATAATTACCATACCTACGCAAATCGTTAATATAATCCCTGCGATGACTACCGTCCAGGAATAATCTCTGCCTAAAATAGAAACGCTCCAGGCATTATTGGGATCAAAAAAATTATTAACCGCATTGGAGATACCATTTACCTGTGTAAACGTTCCAATCCCAAGGAGCCCCACTCCCAATCCAAAGAACGCAAATAATTTTGCAAGCCATTTCCATTTGACACCCATACCATTTTGAATATAGTAAAAAGGCCCTCCGATTACATGCCCGTCATCATTAATTACCCGGTATTTAATCGCCAATACACCCTCAGCATATTTCGTCGCCATACCAAACAATGCAGCAACCCACATCCAAAATAATGCACCCGGTCCGCCGGCCACGATTGCAGTAGCAACCCCTACAATATTTCCTGTTCCAATGGTTGCGGAAAGTGCAGTACAAAGAGCCGCAAAGCTGGTCACTTCCCCATGGCCGCCTTCTTCATTTTTAAACATATACTTAAGTGCTTTGGGAAGTTTTGTGATCTGCAGCCCTTTCAGGCGGATTGTTAAATAAATACCCGTAGCTAAAATAAGTACAATAAGGGGAATCCCCCAAAGGAAATCATCAATGTTTCCCAATATCGTGTTAAGTTGTTCCAGCATAATTCTCTTCTCTCCTTTATCTGTTTCAATGCAATAGAAAAAGAGCTGATAAAATAATCAGCCCCCTAAAGAGTAGAACCTATACAGATATAGCTCTGTCCTTTTGCCTGAGAGATAGGCGGGTAAACATCCTTACCCACTGTACACCTTCGGCGCCCGTTCTTTGAGACTCTCCAGAGTTGTCAATGTATGCCCTAATTGGACATTTGTCTTTGACAGGAGATACTATACCATAAATTATGCGTTGTTGCAAGGAAATTGCCAAATTTCGTACACTTTATATACATTTACTCAAAATAAACGCCTGCATTTATCCAGGACAAACAACTTCTTATCATTTTTATACCCCAGCATATCGCAGACAGGTTTGCGGTATTGCACCAATAGAAAGTTTGAAACGCTTTTTGTACAAACTTTCTTCTTAGTTTTTTACCGCTTTATCATCTTTCTGGTGTTGGCAAATTGAAACAAGATTCCTACAATTGCCAGTGCCAGCCCGGTCACTACAGCCATCGTCTGGTCTTTCAGCCCGATCGCTGCCAGGATCGCACCTGCCGAAGATATTCCCCCATGGATTCCGGAACTTACGATAACTGCCGGCCTCACAAATTTAACAGCAATACAACCGATTAACAGACCTATTACGATACAAATTGCAAACTTCCACCAGATATCCGGCAGCATGAGTTCATTTAATGCAAAATAAGCAAGGGCACCGCAAAGCACAAAGACCCCCGCAAGATAAACTTTAAATGCAAGCAGCATCAATACAGCTCCGCAAATGACTGCTGCAATGACTGCAACGATCAGATTATGGGTAAAGTAATCTCCTAGAAAATATCCGATTCCCGCTCCGGTCACAAAACCAAACAGAGAAATCCAGAATTTAAGCAGCCGGAATCCAAAAAAACAGTTCACCAGTGCCATTATTATCGTAACTGCCAGAAATACACCTGACATTTCCGCCGGCAGACGTTCTAACATATTTTGAACCTGACTCATATAAGTCCCCTTTCACAGCATCCCTTCAGCTGTTTTGTCATATGCTTTCAAAAATCACAAATATTTATAAATTTTAATCCTATTTACCAGGAGTGTCAATATTATTGTGCGAATTATTATGCATTTCATGCAAAATTAAAGAAATCTTTCAATTTTCAAGACAAGAAAATCCCCGGCACAGCTTTCTTGGTTTTGAAAGCCCAGCCGGGGTATACACTGCCCATTTTATCTTATCTTAATTTACAGACTGCCATCTTCTTTTATTAGTTTCCGTATCGCCATAACAGCATTTGTAATTGCTATTTCCGTATCATGGACTACCTCGTTGCTTAGTCCCTGTTTTTCTCTTTCCTGATTAGCCACAACCAGAAATACAGATCCCACGCGGACTCTTAAATAGCTTCCCACAATAAACAACGCTGCTGATTCCATTTCTGATGCCTTACAGCCCAGGCGAAGCCAGGCATTCCACTTATTCTGAAGTTCATAGCTTACCGGCATTTTCTCCGGTTCATGCTGTCCGTAAAAGGAATCCTTGCATTCTACCACACCTGCATGGTAACGGTAGTTTAACTCTTTAGCGGAATTAATCAAGGCGTTGGCTACCTCAATATCAGCCACTGCCGGATATTCAATTGGTGCATACTCCTTACTGGTACCTTCCATGCGGATTGCTCCGGTTGCTATGACAACATCGCCGCTTTGAACATCCACATCCATTCCTCCACAGGTTCCCACACGGATAAAGGTGTCTGCACCCGCCTTTACCAGCTCTTCCATAGCAATTGATGCGGACGGACCGCCAATCCCAGTTGATGTAACACTTACCTTTACTCCATCCAGATACCCTGTATAAGTAACGAATTCCCTGCTGTCAGCCACTAGTTTCGCATTGTCAAAATGCTTTGCGATTTTTTCACATCTCTTAGGATCTCCCGGTAAGATCACATATTTTCCAACATCCCCGCTTCTAACCCCAATATGATACTGTAATCCTTCTTCTGCATATTTCATAATAACAATCTCCTTTTCAACAATCCTTAATTTTACTTCTTTTCATAATTTGCAACTTTATCTGCAATAAATTCTTTCATTTTTAAATACTGTTCCCGATTTATCTCCAGTGTATAGCCTTTTTTTGTAATATATGATTCTTCCTCCATCGCCTTCACCGACCGGTTAACCGTCTTGACGCAAAGCCCGGAACTTTCTGACAGTTCCTGCCTTGTCATCCGAAGATCGCAGATTCCGTTTTCCTGATTGTGTTCGTATAGCCGCATAAACAGAAGAATCATCCGATCTGCCCCCTGCAAAAACAGAAAAATACGTTCCTTTTTCGCCTGCTCTAATAAATAGTTCCCCATACTTTTTATTTCCATAAGCAGCACATGGCGGTCACTTCTTAACCATTTTTCAAATTTATGCCTGGATATTACCAGCATGGTGCACTCCGTAACGGTGGAGAGCGTAGTTTCATATGTTTCCCTATCCAGAAGGATTTCCATGGTGCCAAAGACTTTAATGGGTTCAAACCGCATATAATCATAGGCAATTCCCAAAACCCTGTGATCCACGGCGCGGACAGTTCCCTTAGCCAGAATGTAAATCATATTTACTTCTTCTTCCTCGCGGATAAAAATAGTTCCCCTGGGTAGTTTCTGTATCTGAAATGACTGCATCAGCCAGAGCGGTGCTTCTGCCAGATAATCCTCCAGATATTCCCGTTCCTGTCTCCCCAGACTTTCAATCAGGGACAGCAGCTGTTCCATAGAATCCTGTCGCAGCATGGCAATCCTCCTTTCCAAATCATGAATCCTGGTACTTTATGAACCCTGTTACTTGATCAATTCCGTTACCACAATCTCAGTGGGCACACCCTTTGCATCCTGTGCCACGTCATCCTTATGAATCTGTATCTTTCCATCCACGATCATTTGGTAAATTTCATCATAGTCTGCCTGTGAAAAAGTCTTAAACTTTGAATTCTTCATAGGCAGCAGCACATTTCCTGACTCTGAGCCCAGTACAACTGATACTCCGCCTTCAAACTTCCCTTTATAAAAGCTGTCCAGTACATCATATACGGACTTCTGCAAATTCTTCACTGCAGAAGTAATAACGGTATCCGATTCACCGGACTGGTCAACGTCTACCCCGATTACGGTCTTATCTACGAACATTGCTGCCTTCATCACGGAATTTCCTACTCCGCCGCCGCAGGCAAATATAGTATCCGTACCCTCATTATACCACGCCGCTGCTTTCGACATATTGTCCGGCGTCGCATCGAAGTTACCTACATATGTATATTTCATCTCCAGATCACCCTTAGAAAGCCCTAATTGCTTTCCTGCATAATCTGCTCCCTGTATAAAACCATAACCAAAACGGATTACTGCGGGTACTGCAATTCCCCCCATAAAACCCAGCTTTCGGTTTCCATCCATCACTGCTGCATATCCGGCAAGGAACCCCGCCTGTTCTTCAGCATAAAAAATCGAATGGGTATTGTCCATTATCTCGCTGTTCCCATTTCCGTCATGGGGCGAGCCATCCAGAATCACAAATTTTACATCCGGATATTTTTTCTGCATGTTATAAACCGGAACCTCATAGAGATAACCGGGGCATACCACAATTTTGGCTCCGCCTTTTACTGCAAGCTCCAGTGATTTCGTATAGGCATCATCGGACTTTTCCGTAGGTTCATAGTATTTGCTGGTTAGATTGTGTTCTTTGGCATATGCCTGAACCCCCTCCCAGGAACCCTGGTTAAAGGAACGGTCATCGATGGACCCCACATCCATGGATAATGCCACTTCATATTTTTTATTTGATTCCGAAGATTCCTCTTCCCCACCCTTCTGACAGCCCGCCATAGTGAATACCATGGCCGCTGTTATCAGAAATGCAATACATTTTTTCTTCATATCCCATTCTCCTAATATTCTTTTGCTGACCTGCCCTTTAACAATTCAACTGCGGAGCTGGTTCCGATACGGCTGCATCCCTCTTTGATAAATGCTTCCATGTCTTCAATGGTTCTGACGCCGCCGGCTGCTTTGATTTTAACATTTTCCCCGATTTCCCGCTTAAACAGGCGGATATCCTCAAGTGTTGCTCCAGCTGTTCCAAATCCGGTACTGGTTTTGATAAAGTCTGCTTTGGCATTTGTTACCGCTTTACATAATGCTGTTTTTTCTGCTTCATCCAGATAACAGGTTTCGATGATAACCTTTAAAATAAAATCTCCGGCTTCTTTTTTCAATGCCGCAATCTCTTTTTCCACCTTATCAAAATCCCCGTTTTTTACATCACTGATATTTACAACCATATCAAATTCACTGGCGCCGTCTTTCTTTGCCTGGCGGATTTCTTCTGCTTTAGCCTCCGTTACGCTGTAGCCCAGTGGGAATCCAATTACGGTGCAGATATTAATCCGGTCCCCATATGTTTCTTTAACCCTTTTTACATAGCAGGGCGGTATGCATACAGACGCCGTATGGTATGTGACTGCCTCCTCACATAATTTCTGAATATCTGCCCAGGTTGCAAATGCCTTTAACTGGGTGTGGTCTACATAATTTAATACATTTAATTCGCTCATATTTTCCTCCATTGGCGCTTAATGCGCCTTCTATTATTTATTTTACCTGCTTCCCTTATCATAAGGAATTCCCTCTGCCTTAGGAGCCTGAGAATTTTTGGACAGGAATGCCAGTACTACAAGTGTCGCCACATAAGGAATCATTTTATACAATCCATCCGGCAGCGGAAGATCCTTTAATACCGGAATTCCGGAATAGGTGCTGGAAAGGGTCTTCATGATTCCGAAAAATACTGCCGCTCCGAAGATTCTTCCCACTCTCCATTGTCCAAAAATCAGCACTGCAATTGCCAGGAAGCCGTATCCCGCCACACTTGCGCTGAAATTAGTAGAGGTGGGCACCACGAATGCCAGCCCGCCGATTCCTCCCAGGACACCGGAAATAATAACACCTGCATAGCGGATCTTATATACATTAATACCTACCGAATCAGCCGCCTGGGGATTTTCCCCGCAAGCACGCAGCCGAAGTCCGAATTTCGTTTTATTAATCACAATTGCGGCAGCGATTAATATGAGAATCCCCAAAAATGTTGTCAGATATGTATGTTTAAAAAACATATCTCCAAGTACGGGAATATCACCCAGAAGCGGTATCTTTTTAATATGGAACGTATCCAGAAAAGAAATCTGCTGCTTTCCCTGTACCATTCTGGCTACAAATATTGCAAATGCCGGTGCAAAAAGGTTCAGTGCGGTACCGCTTATGGTCTGATCTGCTTTCAGATTCACAGAAGCAAAAGCATGTAGCAGAGAGAACACACCGCCTGCAATGCCGGATATCAGGATTGCCAGAATCATAAAGGACTGCCCGCTTAACGTATTTTCAAAGGTATTGATAAACAGGATACCGGCGAAGGCTCCCATAACCATAATCCCTTCCATTGCGATATTGATGACACCGCTTCGCTCTGCAAACATGGCGCCCAGTGCCACTACCAGCAGCGGTATGGCAAAAAACATGGTCTGCTGAACTACAAAATAAAGAATATTCATGATTTTTCAGCCTCCCTTCTTCTCCTGCTTATGAATTTTATAATAACATTTTTAAACAGTAAAGCAAATGCTCCAAAATAAATAATGACGGATATAATAATGTCAATTACTTCCGGTGCAAAGCTCAGCAGCTGAAGATTGTCGCCGCCAACTGTGATATGCCCGATAAACAAACCTGCAAAAAGGATACCGATCGGATTGGAAATACCAAGCAGCGCTACGGAAATACCGCTGAAGCCTTCGGGCGAAATAACATCCAGAACCTGGATACATTTTCCCACATCTGCCAGATACATCAGTGCTCCGCCGATTCCTGCAAGGGCACCTGCAATTGCCATAGAAAGGACAATGTTCCTTTTTTCATTAATTCCTGCATATTTACTTGCCTGTGGGCTCAGTCCGCACGCTTTTAGCTCATATCCAAAGGTTGTCTTATTTATTAGTATGTAAATGACGATGACAAGCAGAATCGCAATCAGGATTCCAATGTTCATATTTGCCTCGGGAAACATACGGTCCAGACCCGCCTTTGGAATGGTGGCGGATGCCGCTACCGGCAGAGACTGGTTTTTAATCTGGTCATAAATCGTCCCGGCTACCAGCATATTCACCAGATACATCCCGATATAGTTTGTCATGATGGATGCGATGACCTCATTTACATTCCGGAACGCTTTTAAAAGTCCGGGTATCATTCCCCATAAAGCACCAAACAGTGCGGCGCCCAGGATTGCCACGATCCAGTGTATCCCCCCTGGAAGCCAGGTCCATTTCACGCCAATATATACCGCTGCAAAAGCACCCATGGTAAACTGTCCCGAAGCCCCGATATTAAACAGTCCGGTCTTAAAAGCAAACCCAACTGACAGACCGGTCATAATAATGGGAGTTGCAATATACAGCATCTGTCCTACCCCATAAGAACCGGAGGTAAATCCCCCCTTTAAAATCATAGAGAAGCCATCCAGCGCCTCCGACGAATTGCTAAAGAGCAGAATAATCAGTCCTACAGCCAGTCCGGCAACAATTGCAACCAGGGAAGCCGAGAAATTAAGCAGCCCTTTCCGCTCTTTTTTATTTTTAAGCTTTTCTTTCATAACCTGCGCTCCTTTTCGTTCCTGCCATGTAAAGGCCTAATTCCTGCACAGTGACTTCTTCCGGCTTAACATCTGCAACAATTTCCCCCTCGTACATTACCAGTATCCGGTCACTTAACTGCATTACTTCATCTAATTCCAGAGATACCAGGAGAACTGCTTTCCCCTTATCCCGCTGTGCTACCAGCTGTTTGTGTATATATTCGATGGCACCTACATCCAGTCCGCGGACCGGCTGTACCGTTACCACAATGTCCGGATCCCGGTCCAGTTCCCTGGCGATAACTGCTTTCTGCTGGTTTCCGCCAGACATACCCCGTACAATGGACTCTTCCCCCTGTCCGCACCGGATATCAAATTGAGTGATCAGCTTTTTCGCATATTCACGGATTGCCTGGAATTTCAGGAAACCATGATTCTGGAACCGGGGTGTATAGTAGGACTGGAGCACCAGATTCTCCTGTAAATCATAGTCCAGTACCAAACCATGTTTGTGCCGGTCCTCCGGTATATGCGCCATCCCGTCCTGACATTTCTTCCGGATACTCTCTTTGGTGATATCCTTTCCGTTTAAGGAAACGCTTCCTTCGTCCAGGGGCATTAATCCCGTTATGCCATAGACCAGTTCCGACTGCCCGTTACCATCAATTCCTGCAATACAGACAATTTCGCCTTTACGCACCTGAAAGGAAACATCATTTACAATATGCTTCTGGGAATTTGCGGATTTAATGGTAAGGTTCTTCACCTCAAGTACCGCATCTCCCGGATCCTGCAGCTTTTTCTCCACATTTAAGTTTACTTTACGACCTACCATCATCTCGGACATTTCTTCTTTGGTAGTATCCTTTACATCAATGGTACCGATATATTTTCCCTTGCGCAGTACGCTGCAGCGGTCTGCTACCGCTTTGATCTCGTTTAATTTATGAGTAATAAATATCAGGGATTTCCCTTCCTTTACCAGCTGTTTCATCACCTTCATCAACTCATCAATTTCCTGGGGCGTCAGAACCGCAGTTGGTTCATCAAAGATTAAAACTTCATTATCGCAATACAGCATTTTCAGAATTTCCACACGCTGCTGCATGCCTACCGTAATATCTGCAATCTGCGCATCCGGATCTATTTTAAAGTGATAGCGTTCACTTAATTCCATTACTTTTTTCCTGGCATCATCCATTTTCAGAAAGCCGTTTTTTAAAGTTTCCCTGCCCAGGATAATACTTTCCAATACCGTAAAATTATGTACCAGCTTAAAATGCTGGTGTACCATTCCGATTCCCAATGCATTTGCATCATTGGGATTATTAATCTTTACCTCTTTACCGTTCATTTTAATCTGCCCTTTTTCCGGCTGGTAAAGCCCGAAAAGTACACTCATCAGTGTGGATTTTCCTGCCCCGTTTTCTCCTAACAGCGCGTGGATCTCACCCTTTCTAAGCTGCAATGTCACATCGTCATTGGCCGTGAAGCTGCCAAATTCCTTTGTGATATGGTTCATCTCTATAACAAATTCCGCCATATCCCCACCCATGCATACCGCAGTCCCCTCTGCGGCGCTTCCTTTCCTGTTTAATTATAAGTTTTTGCCTGCTCCTATAAATCTTCTTTTGAAAAACCAAACGGAAATAATTCTTCCAGCCGATAGGTCCGGTAATCCGTTTTACTTTTTGCCAGGAGTACCTCAAATTCTTTGGGATTGCAGAACTCAGCCATCACCTGTCTGCATACACCACAGGGTGCGCAATAATCCCTTTCCTCTGGAGAAGCTCCCTTTTTATTCCCTACTATGACAATTTTTTCAAACTCCTTTTCCCCAACAGACACTGCTTTGAAAAATGCCGTCCGCTCCGCGCAGTTCGTCGGCGAATATGATGCATTCTCAATGTTACATCCGGTATATACTCTGCCGCTCTTCCCCAAAAGCGCTGCCCCAACCTGAAAATCAGAGTAAGGGGAATAAGAGTAAGTCTGGGCTTTATATGCCTCCCGAATCAGCTCTTTGTCATCCATTCTTCTCATACCATCCTCTCTTTTTATTTTCTGTGCCGTTACGGTCTCCATACATCCTTTAAAAAACTTTCTCCGTCTACCCGGTTCTCAATTCCGAACAGATCCAATACCGTCGCCCCGATATCCGCAAAGGTTTTTCTCGTTCCCAGAGAGACATTTTCTCTGATGTTTTTACCGTAAATCAGCATCGGCGTATATTCTCTGGAATGATCGGTGCTTGCAGTGCCCGGATCACAGCCATGGTCCGCAGTGATCATTAAAATGTCGTCTTCTTTCATTCTGCCCAGAAAGATTTCCAGCTGCCTGTCGAAATCCGTGGCAGCCTTTGCATAGCCGTCAATATCATTTCTATGTCCATAAAGCATGTCAAAATCCACCAGATTTACAAAACAGATGCCCCTGAAATCCCGGTCCTGAAGTTCGATTGTCTTCTCCATCCCGTCTGTATTGCTTACAATACTTGTGGTATCCTGGATACCCCTGCCTGCAAATATATCATAGATCTTACCAACGCCTATGGTGTCAAGTCCCTTTTCCTCCAGGACATCCAGCATCGTTTGTTTGGGAGGAAGCAGTGAAAAGTCATGACGGTTTGTTGTGCGCTTAAAGTCCGGATAAGTCCCTTCAAACGGTCTTGCAATCACCCTTCCCACACCATGTTTTCCGCAGAGCATTTTTCTTGCAATCTCACAGTCCTGATACAGTTCTTTCAATGGAACCACATCTTCATGTGCCGCAATCTGAAAAACGCTGTCAGCCGAAGTATAAACAATCAAAGCTCCGGTTTCTACATGTTCTTTTCCATAGTCCCGGATTACATCTGTGCCGGAATAGGGGCGGTTGCAGATCACCTTTCTGCCTGTCTCTTCCTCAAATCTCTTCACAATCTCTTCCGGAAATCCATTTGGATAAACGGGAAGAGGTTCTGGAGAAATCACGCCGGCGATTTCCCAATGTCCGATTGTGGTATCCTTGCCCATAGAGGCTTCTGCCATTCTTGCATAAGAACCTATCGGCTTTTCCGCTGACTTTCCTCTTTCAACCCCATCAATTTGGAACAGCCCTAATTTTTCCAGATTCGGTGTATGATATTCCTTTGATTTACGTATGGTGCCAAGTGTATTGCTCCCTGTATCACGGAACTTATCTGCATCCGGAAGTTCACCGATTCCGAAACTGTCCAGTACAATTAAAAACACTCTTTTCGTTTTCATTCTTTTACCTTTTGCATATCGTATCAGGAGGAGAATTTTGGGAGTATACTTTAAAATTACTCCTTTTGCGATATTGCCCTTTCTTACTTTTTGTCATTCTATTTGTTTTACTATTTGTTGATATACCATAACTGAATTTCCAAACACGCTAGTGCCTCCCGGCGTAAATACGTCGGTATATAGTGCCTGATATCTGCGACAGGTGTGCGTCTGTGGACCGACGGCGTAGCGGGCTACGGCTAGATTCACAGACGTGCAGCTGGCGCAGATAGCGGGTGCTATATAGTGGCGTATTTGCGCCGGGAGGTACTAGGTACATTTTGCTGTCTCTCGATAAATAGATCATAGTCTCTTATCGTATTTTTAGATAGGACTTCTGTCCTTTCTTTTATCCAAAATATTCATTTCGTCTTATTTTACAATTTTTATCTTCTAATTTTGGTCATATCTTACAAATACATTTCCATTCTTATTATCTGAATAGAAGTGAAATGCTATTCATATTTTATAACAGTATCCCAATCCAGTTCCCATCATTTTAAAGGAGGAGACCACTATAAAAATTTCAAAAATTGATATCCTGGAAACTGATATTCCCCTTGTTGTTCCCTTTCGGACTGCACTGCGCACCGTAAACTCCGTTAATGATATTATTGTCGCCGTTCATACGGATACCGGAGATACCGGCTATGGAGAAGCGCCGCCTACTGCAGTGATTACCGGAGACACCAAAGGCTCCATCCGCTGCGCCATCCGTGATTTTATTGCCCCAGCCATAACCGGCATGAACCTGGAAAATATAGAGGAAATCATGCATGCCCTCCATTCCTGTATCCTGAATAATTCCTCCGCCAAAGCAGCCGTGGATATGGCGGTATACGATCTCTATGCCAGGAGCCTGCACCGTCCCCTCTATCAGATACTGGGCGGTGCCAAACACCAGCTTGAGACAGACATTACCATCAGCGTCAATCCCATAGATGTTATGGTACAGGACAGCCTTGCCGCTGTAAAACGCGGTTTTCAGATCCTGAAAGTAAAGGTTGGAAAAGAAGGCATGAAGGATGTTGAACGCATTGCGCAGATTCGTTTAGCTGCAGGCACCGGAATTGCCATCCGGGTAGATGCCAACCAGGGCTGGACTCCTAAGGAAGCTGTAAGGATTATAACCCGTATGGAAGATCTGGGACTGGATATCGAATTGGTTGAACAGCCGGTACCTGCCCATGATTTATATGGCATGCAGTATGTCACGGCGCATTCATCCACACCTGTTCTGGCGGATGAAAGTGTATTTACACCCGGGGATGCCATTCAGTTCCTGGAAATGCACGGAGCTGATATGCTCAATATCAAGCTGATGAAAACAGCGGGCATCTATCAGGCTTTGAAAATATGCAGCATTGCCGAAATCTACGGAGTTGCGTGTATGATGGGCTGTATGCTTGAAAGCAAGCTCGCTGTCAGCGCCGCTGCACATCTTGCCGCCGGAAAAAATGTGATTACAAAAGTAGATCTGGATGGTCCGGCGCTTTGCAGAACCGACCCCTTTGAGGGTGGACCGCAATTCGATGGTCCACATATCAGAATGAATCAGACTGATGGGATCGGCATAACATACAGCCCGGTTTCTTACAAAGGGTTGTCATAAATCTTTCTTTCATGCGTAGTATTATGTGAAGAACAATTCCCATGAAAGGGTATGCCATGCAGACATTGGTCAACTACATATCTGTCCTGAATGATACAATTAACCGTTTCGTCTGGGGAGTTCCCATGCTGATATTTTTTCTGGCTGTGGGAGTTCTCTATACTATTGGAACCAGATGTTTTCAATTCCGACATTTTAAGCTCTGGTTTTCTGAAACGATCCTCACCTGTTTTAAAAAATCTCCTCCTCCGAAATCACCTGAACCCGGCTTGCAGTCCGGCAAGAAAAAACAAACGATTTCTCCCTGGCAGGCAATGGCTACTGCTCTGGCATCCACAGGGGGCGTCGGCAATATCGCCGGAGTCGCCACCGCCATTACCGCAGGCGGACCCGGTGCACTTTTCTGGATGTGGGTTTCCGCACTCCTTGGCATGATGACGCATTATGGTGAAACCGTGCTTGGTGTCTGCTTTCGGAATAAAGATAAAGACGGACATTACAGCGGAGGCCCTATGATTTATATGGAAAAGGGGCTCCACTGCAAATGGCTCGCCTGCTTTTTTTCACTTTTCTGCATCGGGGCCGCACTGGGCATGGGCAATATGTCTCAGTCCAACTCTATGGCAGATGCCCTGAACCATTCCTGGGGCACCCCTAAACTGTTTATCGGCATTGCCGCTGCTCTGGTTACGGGACTTGTTATTACCGGCGGAATCGGACGCATCACCGTAGTGAGCGAAAAGCTGGTTCCCATTATGTCCATCCTCTATATTATCGGAGCACTCCTTGTAGTTCTGACCCATATCGGCAATGTTCCGGCTGCCTTTGAATCTATTTTTCATGAAGCATTTAACTTCCGCGCTGCCGGAGGCGGAATTCTCGGATATGGGATTGCCGCCGCCATGCGTACCGGAATTTCCAGAGGCGTATTTTCCAATGAGGCGGGTCTTGGTAGTTCTGTAATGGTCCACGCAGCTGCAGATGTGGATCATCCGGCGATCCAGGGGATGTGGGGAATCTTTGAGGTTTTCGCAGATACCATGGTAGTATGTACCATCACCGGTCTGGCAATTCTCTGCTCCAATGTCTATGACCAGACCGCTTACTTAAATGCCATGCAGATGGATCAGATGTACCAGACCACCCGTTATATAGACGCCCTTCCAAATGGTGTGCCGCTTGCATCCGCGGCTTTTGCTTCCACCTTTGGCTCCCTGGGCGATATCTTTGTCTCCTTCTCCATCCTGCTATTTGGTCTGGCTACCCTGCTGAGCTGGTCCTATTTTGGGGAACAGGCGGTCATCTACCTCTTCGGTCATAAAGTTGTGCCTGTATATAAGTTTATCTATATCTTTTTTATAGTCATCGGTGCTGTGGCACGGCTGGATTTTGTCTGGAGCGTATCGGATACACTAAACGGGCTGATGGCTATTCCCAACCTGATCGCCATCACGGTACTGTCGCCTACGGTATTTCGTGTCACCAAAGATTATTTTGTGAAATACCGGGGCGGGGGCGGTTAATTTAATGAGGTGAAGAAAGCGCTGCTATTTTCTCAAGGGATGGAATCTCCCGGGGAATAGCAACGCTTTCTCTATTTTCCATTGTGATGGTGATTAAAAGCCGTACACAGCATATTACACAATAATGTCTGCAAACTCTGCATTTACAAGGCTCTTCAGGGATAACGGCGACAGTTTGATCGTCGCTCCAATTCTTCCGCCGCTGATATAGATTTCATTATACTCCTGTGCACTGCTGTGTATAATTGTCCTGTACTGCTTTTTCATCCCTACGGGACTGCAGCCTCCCCGGATATATCCGGTTATCTTATTGATATCTTTTACATGGATCATCTCTACGGATTTTTCACCCACAGCCTTCGCAGCGGTTTTTAGCTGCACCTCTTCTGCAATGGGAATAACAAATACGTAGTAGTCCCTGCTCTTCCCCTGAGCTACCAGTGTCTTAAATGACTGCTCGACGGGCGCCCCTGTTTTCTCAGCCGTATGGAGGCCGTCAATAAATTCATCGCATTCATATGTGATTAGCTCATAAGGGATTTTATTTTTTTCTAAAATACGCATTGCATTCGTTTTTTGCTCTTTTGCCATTTTGCTTATGCCTCCTCTTTTAGTCCCGATAAATATCTGCCCAGCATCTCCATTTCATCCTGATAAATACAGTGCTTCAGCGTCTTTCTTAATATCTGCTCCATGCATTCCGGATAAGAAATCCATCTTACGGATTCCACTTCCGATGTCTGCAGTATGAATTCCCCGGGCTTTATATCCCGCCTAAGTACATAAACAGCACTCAGCTCATGATTCCTCCAGGGCCTTCCATAAAACTCCGTTTCCAATAAGGCGTCATGGCGCCCTATATAGTGCAGTTCATCTGCATTTGCCTCTACTCCCAGCTCTTCCTTAAGTTCCCGTATCGCAGATACCAGATAGTCCTGCCCTGCCGGCAGATGCCCGGCTGAGGAAATATCATAACAGCCCGGAAAGGAATCTTTCCCCCTGCTTCTCTTTTGCAGTAATAGATCAAATCCATCATCTGCATTTTCTCTCACAAGCCATACATGGGAAGTACCATGAATATCCCCATCCCTGTGCACCAATGAACGTTCTTTCGTTATTCCCGTGACATTTCCCTCTGCATCACGAATATCAAAATATTCCATACAAGCCTCCAAAGCATATTTTTAAACTTTTACTACTACCGATCATAGATCAAATATCAGCTTTTGTAAAGCAGCTATCTGTGCCTGTTGGGACAATCTATCAGAAATCATAAAATAAAGCGCAAACTTTTGTAACGCAGATACTGGGATGTCACGTTATTTACCGGCTTTTCTCTTACATATTTTTATTGAATCTGCTGATATAGAATACATTTGCAAAGATTACAATCAGATATGCTGCCACCAGTGCAAGCGTAACCCAGAGTTCTACCTGCATCAGAGCATAGACAAGCATGAGTACCCCAAATACATAGATCATTAAGTCATAAGCTTTCCCTTTTGCCTGGTTTCTAATAGCGACATTTCGTTCATCCTTTGTGTCTATCTTAATCTGTCTGGCGGCATCCGGATTTTTCCGGTAAGTGAGGTTGGTAAACACCGTTCCAATATTCTGGCCGAAAGCACCTGCCCCGATACCAATCATGATGTATGGGAGCACCGCCATGAAGCCTTCTGCATCCCCATAAACTTTTGCTAATACAGCTCCCGATACCCCAATTGTAAAACCAATCACCGTAAATAAAACATATTTTCCTATTTTATATCCCATGTCTAATCCTCCTCATAAATAAAAATATCTTCAATCGTCATTTCAAAGTATCTAGCAATCTTAAATGCCAGTAAAATAGAGGGATTATATCTTCCGTTTTCCAGCGATCCGATGGTCTGTCTGGAAACTTCCAGATCCTGTGCCAGCTGTTCCTGACGGATTCCTCTTTCCTTTCTTATTTCCTCTAACCTGTTTTTCACCCTACCGCCCCTTTCTCATTATGGAAAGTTTCCTTTACATTTTTATCATATACCTTATTTTCATAAATGTCAAGCGTGCTTTCCATTTTTACAGATAATCCTGCTGATGTAGAGTTGGTGTTGTAATGATTTTATACTTATTCAATTAGATTATAGTAATTTACCCGGTTTTTCAGAGGAGGCCCAAAACTTGAAACGACATTTACCTTTGCCGATTTCCGTTCTTTTATGCACGATTTCCTTTCTTTGCGTTTTGCTGCTTGTTTACTCTATTCAGGAAGAAAATAATTATAAAAAGCCCGAAAATCTGACTCTAATTCAATTCATTGGAACTTATCGGACGACATCAGAGGAAACTCCAAAGGAACTGACCAGTGATACCTATATCAATGCTGCCAAGGTACCTGTCCTTACGTTAACCGGACATTTTGACCAGGAAATACAGGCGAATGAACGCCTTCTTTTCCGTCTGAATAATGTCCGCCTGAAGATTTATATCAATGGGACGGAATTTTTTAACCATGGAGAGGAAGGGACTTATCCCTCCTTTGCTAAATCACCGGGTAATATATGGGTTGGAGTTTCATTCCCCCATATTACATTAAAGGATGAAATCACCATAGAATTAAGCAGCTTTTACAGTAATAATCTTTCCATATCATATAATAATTTTTTTCGGCAGATTTATAAAGGAGACTCGGGAGCATTATTTCAATTTCTCCTTAAGAAAAATTTTGGGAATATATTCCTGGGGTTTTTTGTTGTACTGTTTGGTATGATGCTTTTGGGTGCACTGCTTCTGCTGAAGTTTTTAAGAACGCCTATTTCACCTGCTCCCCTTTACCTGGCGTTTTTTACAATCGCAAGCGGCTTATGGATATTAATCGATTTCAACCTGGTTTCCCTGGTTATTCCCTATGGGTTGTTCACCAATATTTTGGATATTATCTGCCTGACACTGGCTCCGCTGCTGCTTGTTCTGTACCTGCTGAACTTTATTGATGGACCTGCCAGGTTTCCCCTAAGGGGTGTTGCCTATTCTCTGTCAGGGTTTCTTTTATTGTTTATCCTGACACAGGGTTGTGGCATTTTAGATGGTTATGAGCTCTTAACTCCTCTGTGCATTTTACTGGGTATTAGCGCTTTTATAGCTTTTTTAAGCCTCCTTCATGAAATCAGGCGAAATCCGGACAAAACTACTAAATTTATACTGCGTTCCTGCTGCCTCTGCCTTATAGGCGCAGGAGATGTACTAAATTATTTTTTACAGATTCTTCCCTTTAACATTTGGTTTATAATAGGATTTCTGCTGTTTATGATTACCCAGTTCATTTTCATTGTGCAATATCTCAACAAAAGCATTAACAATGCCTACCTGACCCGTCAGCTGGAGAGTGAACTGGCACAAAGCCGCATATCCATAGCACTTAGCCAGATACAGCCTCATTTCCTGTATAATTCACTGACGGCTATCAAACAGCTTTGCGCAATTGATCCCATAAGGGCTGAAAAAGCGGTGGGTGATTTTGCCAGTTTCCTGCGGGGGAATCTGGACTCCCTCTCCAGCAGTGCTCCTATACCGTTTGAAAAGGAATTGAATCATATAAAAAATTATTTATCCCTGGAACAACTGCGGTTTGGACACAGGCTGAAAATTATCTATGATATACAGGCCGATGGATTTCTGCTTCCATCCCTGACGGTCCAGCCCCTGGTGGAAAACTCCGTCCGCTACGGCGTTACCAAAAAAATAAACGGCGGTACGGTAACCATATCAACCAGAGAAATTGAAAATGCCTTTATCGTCACCATTTCTGATGACGGAATTGGCTTTGACCCATATAAAAAACATGATGACGGACGCACCCATATTGGCATTGAAAATGTGCGAAACCGTTTAAATTCACAAGGGGGCAGCCAACTGTCCATTACAAGTATCCCCAAAGAGGGAACTACAGCTGTTATCACTATTTACAAAGGAGCGACTGAAGATGAATATTATAGCCGTAGATGATGAAGAACTAGCACTTGCCTACTTAGTCAGAATACTGGGAGAAGCAGAACCGGAATGCGAAATACAGCCTTTCCTGGACCCATTTGATGCACTGCAATATGTAAAATCCCACCCGGTGGATCTTGCCTTTCTGGATGTGGAAATGTATGGCCTGAATGGGATCGATCTTGCAAAACGTTTTAAAGATACCCAGCCTGATATTAACATCATTTTTGTTACCGGATTTCCTGATTATGCAGTAGATGCCTTTTCCCTTCACGCCAGCGGATATCTGTTAAAACCAGTCTCTGTTGAAAGTATTCATTCGGAAATCGCTTCCCTGCGTAATCCCATCGTTAAAAAAACGGATAAAAAAATCCGTGTGCAGACCTTTGGAAGCTTCGAGGTCTTTAACGGAAATATTCCACTGGAATTTTCAAGGATCAAATCCAAAGAACTGTTTGCCTATCTGATTGACCGAAAGGGCGCAGGATCCACTACCGCGGAACTTAGTGCCGTATTGTGGGAAGACCGGGAATACAGCATTTCCCTTCAAAAACAGTTCCAGACAATCGTCAGTGACATGATGAAGACACTAAAAAGTGCCGAAGCGGAAGATGTGGTGATCAAAAAGCGAAACTTTATTTCCGTAGATACCTCTAAAATAGAATGTGACTATTATGACTTCCTGAACGGAGATGTCCGTACCATCAACAGCTATGCGGGAGAATATATGTCAAATTACAGCTGGGCTGAATTTACCACCGGCTATTTATACCGTCAGATGCATGAATAATTTGATAACATGAAATAACTAATAAAAATCTATAAAAAGTCTATGCTTTTTTCAAGAGTCGCCTTATAATTAAGTCTGTAGAAATGATCATCATCTATACAACATACTTATAAAGGAGGTATACATATGACAAAAGTAACTATTAATCCAGGTGTTTGCGGGCTGATCACCAGTATAGAAGCTTCTTCTGAAGATCAGATGGAGGTTACTGTAAAAGTTGATTCCGGGTGCGCCAGTATCCTGAAAATGTTTGATGACCTGGGGGATACCTTTGATGCTTATGAGGTCTGTCTTGGAAAACCGGGCACTGGTCCATTTTATGAATATGCATCCGAACATCTCCCGGGACACGCATCCTGCCCCGCTATTGCAGGCCTGATCAAATGCATGGAGGCAGAGTGCAAGCTGGCACTCCCCAAAGAGGCATGGATACGGTTTGAATAATTAGAAGGCTAATGAATACCGTCAGCTTTCACTCCAGACAGTATTTATAAATAATCCTTCCAAAAAAGCTGCCGGCACCAGCCAGCAGCTTTTTCTGTTTTGAAGAGATTCTTACTATGGAATCATAGATACATTTTTGGCTGTAAGGGATATTAACCAAAAATATATTGTAGTAGAAAGAAGTATGGAATTAACGTCCCGTTGTGTCTTGATCCGGTCTGTGTGAATTCCTGGAAGCCATCAATCTGCGGCTTACAAATGGTCCTACCTCTTGTACCAGTTCCATGCATTCATTGTCATGAATGATCATTTCAATATTTTTTGCAGAGCTAAGCGCCAGAGTTCCCACCAGCGATTTTGCATCTACGATATGGTGTCCATACCGCAGGTCTACATCTACATCATATTTGCTGACAATATTAACGAACTGGATTGCGTCATCCGGGGTCTGGAATGTAATCGGTATTTTGATCATGGGTTTCTACTCCTTTCATGAGATGTTTCATTAATTGGAGTATATCCAGTTTCTGGGATTGTAACGGTTTAATTATTATTCTATGAGAAAATATTTATAACTTCTGTCTGGAAAGGTTTTCTTCCATGCTGACTACCAATTCCTCCAGTTCTCTTGCTTCTGATTCAGAAGATGCATTCACTTTGAACAGAATCCCCTCTGGCTTTACCTGTGCAAGCATATACTTTAGCTCCCCGGGCAGCACTTCTATATGTACTGATTTCCCCGCATTTTGAATTTTGTTTATGGTATCTGTCCAATGAGATGCTGTGGGCGCTCCTGCCCCATAAACCCACTGGATACCATCCAGTTCTTTTATGTGAAGCAGACGGTCCAGATGTTTCAGCGCTCCACAGCCATCAAGATGGAATACAGACCTGTCCAGGAAACGAAGTTCCTCCATCAGTTCCGGAATGATCAGTTCTTCGAACATCTCCGGTGAGATCATACAGCAGAAGTCACAGCTGGTTACATACCAGCGATTCGGATGCCAGATTCCCATCCAGTTGCTGCTGCCCGTCTGATATTTTGTAGTCAGCCGGTACATTTCATCATAAATGCTGCAAAAACCATGATACAATTCCATCATCTTACTTTTTATAAAATCCGGGTCTTCCAGGGTATCAATGCAAAGCTGCTGAGGTCCTCGCATCGATACCAGAGCATCCGCTCCCGGGTGTAGATCCGGTATGCCCACGAAATAGCGCCCTCTGGCGTCTTCCACCATTGCGGTAACCATTTCTATAAGTTTTTTATAATAGAAGTTATCCCGATCTATTTTTAATTCACCGATTTCTTCCGTAGCTGCTTCTTCCAGAACATGTTCAGCCCAGCTTGTGGTTTCGCCAAAAGTAATGGGCGTACCATAAAAAGCCGCAAACTGATCCGGTCCAAGATCCGGAAATGCCATAGGATAAGCTTCACAGCCGTAATAGGTATTTTCAATATCATGATTCGTCCTGGCAAGCATATAATCTATATCACACCAGCGTTCCATAAGCGGGCGGTCTTTTTTATCTCTATACACACTTTCTCTGTTTTTAGGTGCAGTTATGCACACAAGCGGCCTGTCATGGTTTTCTCTGTTCCAAAATTGTTCATATCTTTTCTGAATTTTTTCCCAATCCTGCATATCCTTTCCCCCTGTCAATAAATATCTGCCGTAAGCTCCCTCACGATCTTTACTGCCTCTCTCACTTTCGCAGTATTACCATGGAGCCTGTAAATGTCCCGGAATATAAATTCTATTTTACAGCCCCGGGCTGCTTCAACCGTTTCTCTAATATATTTTTGAAAAGACTCTTTGTCAAATTCCCGCTCAACCCCCAAATAATTCGGAGAAGGTTTTCTGGAGTAGATTATAGAAGAATTCTGAAGCCTTTCTCCCATAAAGCTTTCATTACACCAGGGAGATATGGAGACCTTTCGCAGATTGGGAATCATGCTGATGCCATCATCCCAGAACACATCTACCGGTTCACAGCACCCATAATAAACCAGCCCGAATTCCTTAGCCATCTCACGATAATACGGCAGGATAAACTCCCCAAACATCTCCGGAGAAAGCCCAACACTCTCCTGACTGTTTAAATGTCCCCAGGTGTCCCTGCTAATCACCTGATCACTCTTGCCCGTCAACTCCTGATTAAAGCAGTAGCTTCCGCTTCCCATATAATCATTTTTATTATTTAGAAATAAAAGTCCGTTTTCTTCCTGCCATCGTAAAAATCGAATCAGATCCTGCAGCACAAAATCCATCAGTTTATGAAATTCTTCTGGTTCTGATATCATGGAACAAAACATATTTTCCATTCCCATAAGATTGACCACTTTCTGAGTCAGACCAAATTCCCAGTAATTTATATTATTTTTGATTTTAACCGGAAGAATTCCATCCAGGATATCCTTTGCCAAATCCACCTTATCCCTGGTCGAAGATGCACTAAAAGTAAAAACAGATTCTTCCAGCAGTCCAAGACCTTCTTCCACATTGTCAAACGACGGCTCGATATGATAACCAATCCCGTCACTTGCATATTTTCTTTTCAGCTTCAGATTATATGGCAGGACTTCTATATCCGCAAATACCGTAAAATAATCCGGCACAACCTTATCATCACCGGTCACTTCAAAAGCCAGTATTGTCTGCAGTAATTTACGCTCCATCCATTTCCCGGGTTCACTGGTACACCTTAGCGGCGGCATCAGTTCCCCCAGAAAAGTTTCTTCTTCCATAACTACCATGGGGCGTTTCCCCTGAAGAGCATTGTGGGCATACCAAAGTGCTTCTTTTCCCTTCATCTCCGGCAAGGACGCATATTCCAGCTGTTTCTCTGCCACTTCTCTCAAATATACCTTTTCCTGTTTTGTTACAGACCCATTCATATTCATCGCCCCTATCCTTTGATTGCTCCCGCTGTTAATCCGCTTGTCATATAACGTTTAAACACAATTCCAACCAGCAGAGTCGGGAACATTAATACCACTCCGGACGCCAGGATTGCACCCCAGTCAAAATTCCGGTATCCCATAAATTCCATGATTGCCATAGGTGCAATTTTCGTCCTGGAGCCGCATAACACCAATGCAAAGAATAACTCATTCCAGGAGAAGAAAAAAGTCATGATGGCAGTGGCAGCCAGTCCGGGAGCTGCTGACGGCACAACAATCTGTATAAATGTCTGAAAATAATTACAGCCATCTATCCGTGCCGCCTCATCCAGAGACTTGGGTATCTGGGCAAAAAATCCTATGAGCATCCATATCTGAAATGGAAGGGCAAAGGTGGTAATTGCCAGAATAATCATGGTATAGCTGTCTGTCATCTGCAGTTTCTGGCTGACAATATAAAGAGGAATAGCCAATACAACGGATGGTATCATCCTGGCAATTAAAATCGAGTTGGACAGCTGTTTGCTGCCGAATACGTGAAATCTGGTAAAGCTGTAAGATGCAGTAGCTCCGCAAATTACCGTGAGCGCGGTCACACACGAGGCGATAAATAAACTGTTTAAAATGGCTTTTCCAAAACCGGACTTCTGTAACACGGATATATAGTTATTAACTGTCAGCTGGGTATTTAAATTAATAGTGGGTGTTAATAAATCGCCCGTCATTTTAAAGGAATCAAAGATCATGACAAATAATGGAATAAGAATAAAAGCCAGGATAAATACAAGATAAATCATACCCGCTATTTTAAATGGATTTCTTTTTGCTCTTTTCATTTAGTACCCCCTATAATTCTTCATTTATTTTATTCATGGAATGTATCAGGCTCACTCCAGTGATTAAAATAATTGCCACAATCATAATTGCAAGTGCAGAACCTTTCCCCACCGCAAATCCCTGAAATGACAGCTCATAACAGATATACTGCAGGGTTTTGGTCGAATTTGCAGGTCCTCCTTTTGTCAGAACATAAATAATGTCAAAAGTTCGGATGGCATCCATAAGGCGAATAATTAATAATACCAAAAGGGACGGCTTTAATGTGGGCAGTGTCAGGTACCAGAAGATCTGCCATGAATTTCCACCATCTACCCTGGCTGCTTCAAAAGGTTCGATGGGAAGGGTCTTTAAATTGGCATACATCATAATATATACAAACGGAACTGCTTTCCATACTTCTACGATGATGACAGAAAGCATAGCCGTTGAGGTACTTGCAAACCATCCGGGACCCTGTATACCCACCAGTGCCAGGACTTTATTTACAATACCGAATGTTGGTTCAAACATAAATTTAAATGCAAGGCAGATAGAAACAGGGGCTACCATCATGGGCAGCAGCAGTACGGTTTCAACTGCTTTTTTTCCTCTTGACATATTCTCAACCACGAGTGCCAAAGCCAGCCCCATCGCCATGCTTACAGGCACCGAAATCACAGTAAAAATAAAGGTAATGTATAATGCATTCCATATATTTCTGTCCTGAAACAGCGCAATATAATTGTTAAATCCATTAAATTTAATCCCTGCAGCGGGGTTTAGCAGATTCCAGTTTGTAAAACTGCTTCCTACAACAAATACAATGGGGACAATAAAAATAGTTAAAAATAATATAATGGTAGGTCCCAGGAATAAATATGGTACATACCGATGTGACCGACTGATTCCTGTATTACGATTTCTTTTACCAGCCATTGGGCTACCTCCTTAGTCATCCAAACACCCCCCAGGCACGCCATTTGGTACGCTGCCTACGGAATAAAGGGCCATTGCACCCGTAGTACCCTGAAGTATTTGAGGACTTCAGTCCAGTTGCAACGACCCTTTTACTTACGATCTACACGCCCTGACAGGCAGTTTCCTCATGCTGGCTCAATAATAGCCGCCATCTTCCATGATCTTGCGTACTTCATCATTCAGGGCATCTAATGTTTCCTGTGCCGGATTGCCTGCTACAATACTGTTAATTGCAGCACCAACAGCTGGAACATAAAGATTTAATTCAGGAATCGGCGGTCTCTCATCTGCAGTGTCCAAATGTGCAATAGAAGCCGGAATTGTCGGATTAATCTTTGCTGAACCCTCTTCTTCATTTAGGGAGCGAAGTGCCGAAGAGGTGTATTGCAGACAGTCTCTGAGTGTGTCTTTCTTTGTAAATTCTTCCACGACCACTTTTGCAGCATCTACATTTTTGCAGTTAGCCGTAACACCTATGCCCCAGGTTCCAAAGCGTGGGCAATCTGTAACAGGTCCTGCCGGAACGGGTGCAACTCCAATATTTCCGGCAACCTTACTCTGGGATTCGTCATTGATTTGGTTCCAATAACCAGGCCAGTTAATCATAGCAGCCAGCTGTCCGCTCTGAAATGCTGCAACTGTTTCTTCATTCTGCCAGGTTGTGATTCCCGGAGGGGAACAGTCTTTGCAGATTTTGGCAAACATTTCTGCTGCAGTTACCGCTTCTTTGGTATTCAGCATTGGATTCCATTTGTCATCGAAATACGTACCTCCATAGGACCACAGAAAATAACTCCAGAAGGAACATGCAGCTTCACCTGGACCTGCCGGGATTGCCAGCCCATATAAATCATCTTTCGTCATAGATTTGCCAAGCTCATACATTTCATCAATCGTCTTTGGTAATTGATCTTCCGTCATCAGATCTGTCCGGTAATAATATACCATTCCTTCCGCTGAATAGGGGACAACATACCAGTTATCATCAACCTTAGAAAATCTTTTTACAGAGTCGTAATAATCATCTTCATTATCTGCCACCTTGCTCACCACGTCATTCAGCTCTACCAGTGCGCCGGCTTTTGCAAATATATTGACAGCATTTCCAGGTAAGAAAATAAGATCATATTCACCGCCCTTTGAAGTTCCTGCAAGCCTTTGCTTACCTTCATAAGTGTTCCAGTCGTATGCTTCCACCTCTAATGAGATTCCGCTTTCATTCAATGCAGGCTCAATGGATTTCATGGCATCCTCCGTCCAGCCCGATGACATCAGAACACGCAGCGTTACCGGATCACCGGTATATTCTGCTTTACCTGCGGTATCCTGGGCGTTCTCCGTCTCCTTTGCCGCATCTTCTGTATCTACTGCATCGCTTTGCGTTTCCTTGGCCGCTGTCTGCGCCTGAGTACTCTGCTCTGTCGTTTCCACAGCTTTTGTTTCCCCACCATCTGTCTGTGCGCCTTTTGTTTCCTGTCCGCTTCCTCCGCATCCGCTAATGACTGACATCACCATAGCCGCTGACAATAGAACACTAATCAGTTTCCTTTTCATCCTTTTTCCTCCTTTTTGTGTATTACTGTTTCTATTACTTTTGCTGATGTCCTCATTATAGCCCGCTGTCCCTGTTTTCGAAACGCAGAATTATTAGAAAATACTCTAATATTATCCGCTGCTGAAACCGGGGCTGCAAAATAATACGGTATGTCAGAAATTTTACGATTGAAAGCCGGACCGCTCCAGGCTGCGGTAATCGCTGGGAGAGATCCCCATTACGCTTTTAAAGGTCTGGCTGAAATATCTCTCAGAGGAAAATCCCGTTAATTCAGCCACGTCCTGTATCTGGTAATCTGTTACGCACAATATTTCAGCTGCTTTTTGAATTCGGAAATTCGTCAGATAGTCCACAAACGTCATTCCTGCTGATTCAGAAAACAGGGAACTGAAATAATTTTTGCTCAAATGAACATAGTCAGATACATCGGACAGGGAAATAGGTGATGCGTAATTAATCTTAATATAATACAATGCCTCATCAATTACCGAATTTCCTGTTCTCTGGTCCTCCTGCTTTAATTGTTCTATTTTTTGAATGTATTTTGTGACATAACCCGATAATTCAGACAGATCGAATGCATTTAATAATAATTGCGAATCCAGATATTCTCTGATATGCAGCTTTTCATTTAAATGCATCATCCCTGTTATCCGGTTATACCAGGAGGCAAATTCATTGCAGAACATCCACTTAAGTCCAATGTTTTGTTCTCTTTCGATGTCATCCAGAATCATCCTGCAAATGTTCTTGATATCTTCCAGACAGTTTAACTCACTCATATAAATTTTCTTTAACATGCCAATGTGCCTCTTGCGCAGAGTCTGGTTTAACTCCAGCTCATCCATATCCGTAAAAAACACCACCTTATTTTCACTGAAAAAGGAAGCACCCATTACTGCTCTGTCCGCCTGAAACTTCAGGTCCTTCAAATCCTGTGTGCAATCAATCAGTTTACTGACGCCAATATGTATTTCTTCCGCTGTATAAAGGGTCAGAGCATTTTTTACCGAACGGATCAGTTCCCGAAACCGGGTATCCTGCATATAATTCCCCTCGTCAAAGAAAAATACGGTCAATGATACCCCCTTATTCTCTGATATGATACTATGAGGGTAGGCAGCCACGACACCGGAAACAATCTGTGAAAATTTCCCCAGCTGCAATGCCGTATGTTTTCTTTTTCCATCCTTACCATATCGTTTACATGTGATGTGGAACATTGCGGACCGAAATTCATTACTGCTATTCTTCAAGAAGATTTTACAGAACTCCTTTTCTATATAAGTTTCCTCCGTAATCATACCCAGCAGTTCCTTTACAAACTGACGCATTTTCAGAAGCTCATCATCCTGCCCGCTCCTTTCCCTGTCCTGAAATACCTTTTTCAGCTCCTCCTGCTCCCGCTTCAGGATTTTTTCAAAACTTTCTTCGTCTATTTCATTTTTGGTGATAAAATCATTTGCACCAAGCCTTACTGCCTCTTTGATATATTCTTTGTCATCATAATTTGTAAGCATTAAAACCCGTGCCCTGGTGTCTGTCTGCCGTATGCTCTTTAACAGCTCCATGCCATCCATATCCGGCATACGAATATCCGTTATAATGAGTTGGGGGCGGTATTGTTGAAATAAATCCAGCGCCTGTCTGCCATCAGATGCTTCCCCGATAATTTCCATTTCATAATCTTCCCATTTCCCGATCATTTTGATGCCTACTCTGCCAATCATGTCATCATCCGCAATTAATACTTTAAACATTTGTTTCTTCCCCCTTCTCCGCCACCCTGTATGGCATCTTAATGATTGCCCGGGTATATTGCCCGATCTCACTTACAAAATCCAGCCCGTATCCTTCTCCATAATAAAGCTTAATTCTTTCGTCCACATTATGAACACCTATACCGGAAAATGATTCATCCTTTGGTTTTCGATATGCGTTTTTAACCGTTTCTTTATCCATTCCTCTGCCGTTATCCCATACTTCGGCACGGACAATGCTGCCCTCCCGGGATACAGTAACCCGCACAAGACCTCTTCTGCCGCAATTATATATACCATGAAATAATGCATTCTCCACTAAAGGCTGTAAAAGCAGCTTGGGTATGTACACATTCTCAAGTTCTCCGGGCAGGTCTACCTCATAATCAAACGTATTGTAATACCGGAGCTTTTGTATTTCCACATAGTGGGATACCACCATTAATTCGGCTCCCAAAGTCACGAACTCTTCTTTATTGGAAATCGTTTTCCGCAGAAGAAAAATCAGTGATTTGGACATTTTTTCAATGGTATGGTTTCCCTGGGTCATGGCAATCCACTTCATGGAATCTAAGGTATTGTATAAAAAATGAGGATTGATCTGCGCCTGCAGCGCCATAATTTCATACTCCCTCTTTTTCTTCTCACTATCAATAATCTGCTTATTCTGTTTTGCAATACTCTGGACCATGTGATTAAAATTACCAGCCAGCCGTTCTACCTCGTTATCCCCTTTCACCTTCGCCCAGACATTCAAATCCCCATTCTCCACCTGAACCATCTTCTTCTGCAGTTCCTTGATGGGTATCAGAATTTTTTTAAAGATAATAAAAATCACCAGGAGGGAAAATAAGAAGCAGAGAATACAGATTCCCATATTGATATTTTTAATGCGGTAAATATTCTGAAAGATCAGTTCTCCCGGAATTGCATACTGAATGGAGAACTTGGAAACTTCCGACTGCCCTCCCACAATCAGATAGTTCCTGCCATCGATTTCCACCGACTTAGATACCAGGTTCTTTGTACTCAATCCCTGTTCAATCACACTTCTGCGCTTCAGATACTCTTTGACCTGAGTATCCAACGAATTATCCACGATAATATTCCCATCCTGGTCTGAAACAATTTGAGAATACTGCATGGATTTATCAAAAGAGGATACTATTTTCTTAATCTGGGTATGAGAGACGGTAATACATACCGTCCCCAGCTTTTTGTTCGTACTCAGGTTTTTAAATGCATATACCATAACTGAATCCGGATTTTTCTCCCCCGCTCTGGTGCCATCCTGATTGAGCTTGTCCTGCTGAACAAAGGCAGGCACATCAAATGTATAAGAAGCTTTTCGAAACCAGTTCGTCCGGGACACCAGCTCCGGATTTCCGGCATAGCGGACCGAGATCAGCGGCTGCTTATCCTTTTCCTTAAAATTCTTCGCATTGGATGGAATAATCGTTATATTAGAATATTCCGTCCTCTGTATCATAATTTTATTAAGCTCATTATTAATGTAATTGTACCGGCTCACGCCCTCTTTATCCATTGTTCCGTCAAAATCGGACAATCTGGATTTAATTTCGGGATTCAACATTAGCTGCACGGCAACTTCATTGGTTCTGGTAAATAAATTATCTAATGCATCCAGTTGCTTTTTGATGACCTCCGTGGTATTTACCGTTAACAGTTCTTCCATTTCCTTTGTAACAATTCTCGTATTGATAATTCCAAATACAACTACCGGTATCAAAACCAGCACCAGATAAATGAGCGCAATCTTAACCTGGAGATTACGCCTGAATAAACTATGCAGCTTTTTCAAATACCTCATATGTCCTTCCCCCAAAGTACAGATTTGTGTTTTTGATTAGAGCGTGTTTTAAGATTGCTTTCTGACAGTCATGCGTCGCAGTTTACATGAGTTTTTCCCGAACGAAAGGAGCACAGCAGGCTGCGTAACCTGAATTAGGTACTAAAATTACCAAAAGCCGGCATGGGATTGGCAGGAAATAATTTTGAAACATACTCAGATACAATATTCATTCTCATCATATAATATCTGTAATTAGAATACAATAGCTATCATTTTCAGCAGATTATACAAAATCATAATAAGCCGTCAAACACAATGCTTAAAACTTAAATAGCAAGAAGGAGGCTGTCGCACTAAGTAATTAGCGCGACAGCCTCAGCTGTATCGTCCCACAGGACAAATATTTTATTAAAAACTATCTAAGTAATAACCCAGACGTGTTCTATACTCATCGTTTCCAATTATCCGCTATCTCCTGGCGGATTATCTCCACATACCTTCTCGCCTTCTTCTCGTCGTGATTAATCGTATACACATCCCTCTGGGTAATCTCCATTTCACATCCGCTGGCTGCCAGCAGGCTCTTACGGATATGCTGGCGGAATGCCTCTTCATCCAGATTTGCGCCTACGCCCAGGAAGTTCGGGCTTGGCTTGCGGTGGAATATAATATTACTTCCCCGCAGGCGTTCTCCCATAAATTCTTCATTACACCACGGGGAAATAGATACCTTGCGCAGGTTCTCCAGTTTGCTGATACAGCTGTCCCAGATAGGGTCAACCGGCTCGCAGCAGCCATAAGAGAGCATTCCATACTGCTGTGATATCTTCTGATAGCAGGGGAAGATGAACTCTTCATACATTTCAGGAGAAATCCCTACTGTTTCCTGGGAATCCATGAATCCCCATACGTCCCTGGTGGTAAATGGGCGCTTTGCAAACTCTTCATCCCCTGGCAATTCTTTGGTAAAGCTCCAGCTCCCCTGTCCAACGCCCTCAAATCCCGTTGTAGGCAGAATTGCTTTCTTTTCCTCCAGAAAACGGTAATAGGAAATGGTGTCATCAGCAATCCGGTTCATCATTTCTTTAAAAAGTTCCGGATAATCGTAAATGTTAAACATCATATTTTCCATACTCATAAAATGAACCAGCATCTGGGTGGGTACACTGTATAAGCAGTCCATTTTCATTTTTACCGGGAGTATGTCACCGATGGCATCCTCTACTACCTTTCTTTTCTGTTCCGTATGCTCCAAATCCACACCAAATCTGGATGGCTTCAGTTTCTCATAATCGTCTTCCAGATCTTCGATTGCAGATACAAAATGATGCCCCAGACTTTCCTGTCCGTCTTCAGCCTTTGTATGGTCAATCTGAACATTAATGCCGAACAATTCAAAATAGGTATCGTAATTCATCCCAAAATAATCCGGTGTTACTCTGTCGTCGTCAAATAACTCCTGATTTAAAAAATTGCAGTAGATACCGGATTCAATTTCTCTTGCAAAACGCCCTTCGCATTTCAGCCTCTGGGGCAGGATCTCCTGGGAAAAAGTCCACATTTCCAAATGTATCATGGGACTGTCTCCCTGAAGTGCATTGTGCCTGTACCACTTTTCTATCCTCTGTAAGTTGCTCGCCTGATTGGCATATTCCTGCTGTTTCTTAGCCAGTTCTCTTAATATTATTCTGTCTTGATCGAAAATTCTATAATCCATTTGTATGACCCCCTGTGATTTCTAATTGTTTGATATGCAACCATCATATCCTAAATATCACATTTTCGCATTACAGGGAATTGCCCTTTTATATAAAAAAATTGCGGTAAATAACAATCTATATTTGACTTTATTACGGGTGTAATTTATACTGAAACTATCTTATCATTATTTAACACCTGCTTTTGGAGGATTCATATGACAGACATTTCATCCGGACTGCTCCCGGCATCACAAATCTATTTTCATACTCCTTCGTCCACTGCTGCAAATGGTTTTTTATATCCATTATGTATCGGTCATTTTTACTGCGACCATACCTATCAGGTCCGCAGGAGCAGTTTCGACAGCTTCCTTGCCATTCTGGTGGTTCGCGGCACAGGATATATGGAAATAGATGGGACAACACACACCATTCATGCCGGAGAGCTTACCGTAATTGACTGCTATAAGCCTCATGCATATGGTTCCAGAAATTCCTGGGAGTTTTACTGGATACATTTTGACGGAATGACTGCAAGACATTATTTTAATTTAATTCAGAATAAGTACCCCCACATCTTTCATCTTTCCCAGGAATCATTTTCAGAGACACTTCTGCCTGTAAATGCCATCTTAGACAGCTTTTCCTGTGAACGAGTATGCAAAGAAATCCAGATGTCCAAATATATTACAGACATACTGACATCCATTCTTATATCTGAGGAATCAACTCCGGCGAATCCTCGTCCTGGGGCAGAAATTTCTCCCGTGGAATTGGCTACCGCATATATCCGCCAGCACTATCAGGAAGCAATTTCCGTAGAGGAACTGGCTGAAAAAGCAGCTTTAAGCCCCTACTATTTTATCCGGGAATTTAAAAAAGAAACCGGGCTGACTCCCCATAGCTATTTAACAGCAATGAGAATCAACTCGGCTAAATTTTATCTGCGCACCACCGGGCGTTCCATTAAAGAAATCGGATTCGCCTGTGGCTTCCAAAGTGAAAACAGTTTTTGTATTACTTTTAAAAAGCAGGAAGGCATGACGCCTACCCAATTCCGGGATGGGAATTTATAACTTTTCAAGATGATATGCCCTGCCCTTTTCCATAACCACAGTGCGGCAGCTGCTGCCCTTTAATCCGTTTACATATTTCATGGGATCTTCCGTATTCTGCGCGAACATACCATAGTGATTTGGTATACCGGTTTCCGCCTCTACCCTTTTCGTCAGTGTAACGGCTTCATCTACAGACATATTTCCAAGCTTTCCGTTGATACAGACAAAGATGACATCTGCTTTAATCAGCTCTTTATTTTCATAATATCCTACCTCCGGTGTCAAAAGACTGTCACCAGTAAAGTAATAATCCCGTCCGTGATAATGAAGCACATATCCCTGACTGTCCTGTGTATGCTCCGCAAAAACCGCTTCCAGATCAAAACTCCCATATTTAAAATGCTCACCCCTGTTCATGCAGTGGATATTCTCATCCAAAACCCCGCAGGCTTTTAATATTTGATATCCGCTCTTTGGACCCGCAAATATAGTAGAACCATTTTTCATGGCCTTGACCAGATCAGAATCCAAATGGTCAATATGATCATGTGTATATAAAATCACATCTGCCTTTACATCTTTACAGGCAGCCGGTGCCGGAACCAGCCGCTTTAATCCTTCCTCTTTTTCTACCAGATCCGAAAAATACGGATCAATTAAAATCGTAAAATTCCCCTCTTTCAATTCGTACCCAGCCTGTCCCAACCATTTTATCTGCATTTACAATCCTCCATTTTATTATTTACCATCATTTGCAGCAGAAATATTCATATCTTTTCCAACATAATATCATAAATGTTAAAATTTGCGTATACTTTGTTGAATTGTTTAAAAAATCTTAATAAGTTATATGCAAGGGCTGCTTGAAATCATATCCCATTTTATATATAATAAGTATAAATTGTTTTTTATAAGAGGAAGGATTTATATGATAGAATTGAAAAAATATCTGGATTTTCCATTGGAAAAATCCTACGAGGAACCGATTAAAATACGCCTGTTCCAAAATACGAAAAAGTCACTTATCGCCTTCCAGTGCCTGATTACCATTTTTCAGGTTATTATGATGCTCTCTATCTCTCTGCGACCGGGAGGACCTTTTTTTAAGCCCAGGAGAACCGCTTATTTCAGCATGTATGTTATCCTGGCTGCGATTACTCTGGCAGTTATGATTATAAATATAAACCTCGTGAAAAGGCAAACTCCTAATTATCGTTCTTATTTCCGTATAAACTTCTTTTATTTGACATTACTCTGCTTTTGGAGTACAGCAGTCACATTAAATGACCAGCTTGGGGGAAATGGACTGAATGTCTTCACCTACGTCATGCTGACTGCAGCCGTACTAACCATATCCAAACCCTGGCATAATATCCTGATTATGGGCGGAAACTTTCTTCTGCTCAATTATCTGCTTCCTTATTTTCCGGATCCTCATGGCGCTGACCAGTCCTTTAACAACCTGATGAACAGTTTGTTTACCACTGTATTGGCAATTGCCATCTCAACTATTTTTTATCGAAACAGGATTATGAAGGAATACGACCAGATCATCATAACAGAGCAGTATAATCAGATCAATGATATTAATGCACAGCTTCACCAGGAAGTTCTGACAGATAAACTTACCGGATTATATAACCGCAGATATCTGGATGATACCGTGAAAAATATTTTCCGGAAGCATCAGGAAGATCACCACAGTGCTGCATGCATGATGATTGATATAGATTTCTTCAAACAATACAATGATACCTATGGCCATCAGGCGGGAGACAACTGCCTTGCTGCTATCTCCCAGCTGTTTACAAGGGAAACTCAGGACAACGATGCCTGTGTGATCCGATACGGCGGGGAGGAATTCCTGATCTTCCTCTTTGGCGATTCCTCCCGTGACGCAAACGCAAAAGCCGAACTGATTCGGAGTGCCGTAGAACAGGGAATGTACCATACCGCAATCGTCCCTAAAAGAGATATGACCATCAGTATCGGATTATATCAGGAATCTCCAATGAAAGAGACCGATATGGAACATTTCATTTTCCGTGCCGACCAGGCACTTTATGAAGCAAAAAAGAATGGTCGTAACTGCGTTATTGAATATAAACAGCATCCGATGCTGTAGCAGAAAGTTCAGTTAATAAGTTCTGCTTCTGAGATATTCTTTTGCCATACTCTGATCATACCATTTCTCCTCCGTGATGATCCGCAGAGGCAATTCCTTTCCTGCTGCAAGATCCTGGATCGCTTTCATTAGCTGCGGTCCAAGGAGCGGATTACATTCCACTGCACAGTTTAATTTACCGTCTATCATTGCCTCAAAGGCTTCCCTGGTTCCATCTACTGATACAATTTTCACATCAACTCCTGGAGCTATTCCGTTTTTCTCAAGTTCTTCTATCGCCCCTATTGCCATATCATCGTTCTGGGCATAGATGATATCAATATCCCAGTCATGAGCAGCCAGATAATTTTTAATGATATTTCTTCCGCCTTCTATTGTAAAATCACCATATTCCGAATGTACGATTTTGTACTTCTCATTTTCTTTCAGGACTTCTTCGAATCCCTGCTTGCGTTCCTCGGTAGGGGATGCTCCTTCGTTGCCCTGCAGTTCCATGATTTTCATGCAGTCTTTAACAGCCGGGACATTATCCCGAATCCAGCGCATTGCCCTTCTTCCCTCCTCCAGGAAATCGGAGCCTATGTAAGTCATAACCCAGTCATCATTTTCTACTGATATTTTCCGGTCAGAAGCCAATACCGGTATTCCCGCAGCCTTTGTTTCCTTCAGAATCTCATCCCAGCCGCTGTCAACAACGGGAGATACCACAATCACATCAACATTCATTCTGATAAATTTACGGATTGCTTCGATCTGTTTTTGCTGTGATTGGTCGGCATCCTCAAAGATCAGATTCATTCCGAAATCCTTCGCCGCTTCTTTTATAGATTCCGTATTTGCCTTCCTCCATGCGCTTTCCATTCCAACCTGGGCATATCCCACATCGATAATTTTATCCGGCTTTTGATAAGTCTCGTTTAATCCTGCTACATATTCCTCAACATTGTCCTTTGTAACAACATGGCTTCTTAAAATAACTTGTTTAGGCACTCCGCTCGCCTGTTTTAATATGTCAAGCGCATATTGTATGGCCTCTTTTCCTCCACTTGGACACGTGATGGTCTCTTCGATTTTTCCCTGGGAGATCAGGTCAATCCCCTCATTTTCTCCTAGGAACCCATCTATTCCCACAATTTTGGCCTCCGCCCCGATTTTATCCATCGCCTGATAAGCCCCTAACGCCATATAGTCGTTATGGGCAAAAATCACGTCATAATCCTTCAGATGTTCACCCATGGCAAGCATGGTATCTTCCGCATCGTCTTTTGACCCTGATTCTATCCTGCATACGCTTTTTTCAATTTTGGGATACCGGGAGATAATAGAATCGAATCCCTTACTCCTGTTCTGGCTTGGCAGAGAATCCTCACTTTGAGAGATCTCCAGAACTTTTCCTTCTTCATCTTTCAGCAGCCTCAGTACACCTTCGCCTGCTCTCCTGCCAATCTGCTCATTATCCGGTCCGATAAATAAGGAATAGTCAAATCCCTCTATCCCTCTGTCCATTACAATAACGGGAATTTCCTTATGGTAAACTCCGCTGATAATGGATGTCATAATTTCGGTATCACAAGGCGATATAATCAACAGATCAATGCCAAAATCTATGAGTTTTTCCACATCCTTTACCTGCTTGGTCACATCGGAGGTGGCGTCCGTCATAATTAATCTGATATTCTTATATTTTTTTGCCTCTTCTTCGATTTCACTGGTCAGTGCCAGTCTCCAGGATTCCCGCATATTCGCCTGTGATACTCCGATTACATATTCAATTTCCTGGTATTCCTCACCGTCAATACCCTGATTGTAAATATGCAGCCCAAGGAACATAATAAGGATTACCGCACATATCGAGGCAGCAGCTATGATCTTATTTTTCATCCCTGTTACCTCCCTCCAGCAGATCCACACTCTGTGGTATCAGGATAATCACCTTTGTTCCGGCTCCCAGTTCACTGGTCACCCTGACGCAGAATTTATCCCCGTATCGGATACGCAGCCGCTCTTTAATATAGAAGAGGCCAAAGCTCTGATTTTCTTCCAGCTGGGAATGTTCATTGAGTAATGCATTAATCTGCTCTGCTTTTTCCTGTGTCATTCCTGCACCATCATCTTCCACTGTAAATTCCATCCAGTTATCAGCCGCACTTTCACACCTTATAGTCAGATGTCCTTCCCCACGCTTTGTTTTTATGCCGTGATAAATAGCATTTTCCACCAGGGGCTGCAGCATCAGTTTCGGAACCACGCATTGATCCAGGCTGTCATCTACCAGCAGCTCATAGTTCAGCTTTGGACCATACCTGATCTTCTGAATATACAGGTAATTGGACACGTACTTAATCTCCTGTTCCACTTTAATGTAGTCTCTTCCTTTACTCAGCCCGATCCGGAACATATTGGTCAGCGCATCCACCAGCCTGACAATATCGTCTGCCTGATATTCCCGAGCCATCCAGCTAATGGTGTCCAGTGTATTATAGAGAAAATGAGGTTTGATCTGCTCCTGAAGGACCTTCAGCTCAGCCATTCTTTTGTTTTTCTGCTCCACATAGACCATATCCACCAGGCTTTCTATCTGAACCAGCATATGATTAAACCCATATCCCAGTTCGCTTACCTCATCATTATAGTTCCCCTCAAATCGCACAGCCAGATTGCCGGACGCCACTTCACGCATTAGCAGCTTTAACTCCACGATGGGATTGGTAATCGTCTGGGATATCTTTAAAGATATCACCAGGACAAAAATCAAGGTCATTGCCAGACCGCCGGATAAAATATAGAACATGGCATTGGTACTTCCCATAATTTCATCCAGGGAAAATACACCTACGATCTTCCATCCGGTATATTCAGACTCTTCATAGCGGATCTGATAATTTTCTCCATTTATTCTGGCATCCACCGGTACCTGTTCCGGCGTAAGCCATGCAGGATCTATACGGTATGTCACTTTATTGGGCAGGGTATAAACCATGCGGTCATCCTTATCCAGTACAAATACAAACCCATTATCGCCAATAGTGACATTTTGTATGGATTTGGAAATAATATCATGTTTAATATCCAGAAGCAGCACACCCATAATCTCACCGGTATCTGCATTTTTAATTGCCTTTGCAATGGAGAATACATCATCGATGCTATAGCTCTTATCGGTGGCAATATTTCTGCCGGCTATATTACTGATAATCTGCATTTCATCAGGGTTAGCGGCTGCCTGACGGTACCAGTCCTCATTTTTAAAGGAGTCCCGTGAGATACGCCTCATCCCCGTATTGGTACATAGATCATTCTCTGTGGCAACAAAGATACCCGCTATTTCTTTATTAGAGAATGCCAGATCATCCAGGGTATTTTCTAAAATTAACTTTTCCTGTTTCCAAAAAACATTGTCCTCTGTTTTCATGGAGCCGTAATCGGTATTTTCCATTCTGCAGATTATAAAATTTGCTATTTTATCAATGCTGTTTACATATACATCGATAGATGTTTTTACCTGGCTCATCATCTGGTCCGCATGCTGTGAAACACTTTTTTTCGCCTGCCCCGTAAATACGCTGATCCCGATCATTCCGAACACGCAAAAAGGGATCAGCGAAGCGACAATATAAGACCAGACCATTTTACTACGTATTGTAATATTCATGAATTTGTTCTTAAGCTTGTTCATTCCGCTCACCCCTCTCTGTCAATTTCCTGTCCTTATATTATAGCTTTGACCGGGTCATTTCGCAATTGGATTCTTCTAAAAATCCTATTTTCCTTTCAGTTTTTCAGCACGTATGGATATAATTCTCTGGATAACAATAAATACACACAACAGCGCTGCAATTGTTACTTTTGTCCACCATGTATTCAAATTCTCATAAGTTACAATCGTCTGTATAATTCCCTGAATCAAAACACCGATGGTGGTACCGATTACCGTGCCTACACCGCCTGTAAGAAGTGTACCTCCGATTACAGCTGAGGATATGGCATCCAGTTCCAGCCCCAGGTTCTGAAGCGAATAACCTGCTAATGTATAGAAGCTGAAGACCACACCTGCAAGTGCCGCACAGAAGCTGCTGATAGCATAAACTGCAATTTTTGTTTTTGCTACCGGAAGCCCCATCAGGACCGCTGACTGCTCATTACCGCCTAATGCATAGATACTTCTGCCGAACTTTGTAAATTTTAATATGTAGTAAGCTACTAAAATTACTACCAGTGCAATAAATACATAAGAATATATCTTCCCTTTCCCAATTACCAATTTACTCAGCGCCATTTTTTTATAAAATTCATTGGAGATGGATATGGATTTGGTGCTGATTACCGCACAAAGCCCTCTCATCAAAAACTGTCCAGCAAGTGTTACTATAAATGGCTGTAATTTAAAGAAATGAATAATGTAGCCCATCCCGAATCCCAACAGTGCGCCTATAAAAAGAACCAGCGGAATCACTACAAATGCCGGAATCCCTTTTTCAAGTAAAAATGCAGAAAACACACAGGTAAATGCTATCGTGGAAGCGATGGAAATATCAATACCTCCAGTGAGCAAAACAAAGGTGATTCCTATGGAAGCAATAATCAGGTAAGCATTATCATTAAATAAGTTCAAAAATGTAGATAAGGATAAAAACCGGTCATACGAAACAGACCCGAATGTAAATAGTGCAATAAACAACACAAATGTGATTACCAGCGAAACATTATTAATTTTTATTCTCTTTTTTGCCTTCTCTCTCATGCCTGCTTCGCCACCTTTCTCTTAGAGAACTTTCTTGTAAATGTCTCTTTAAATTCTTTTGACTGTGAAAGACAGATGATTACAACTAAAATAGCTTTTACTACCTGAGTTATTTCTGGTGCAATTCCCATTGCATAAACAGTTGTTGTAATACTCTGGATAATCAGGGCACCTGCGATACTTGCCGGGATGGAGAAACGTCCTCCGCTTAAGGATGTTCCTCCTATGGCAACTGCAAGAATTGCATCCATTTCAATCATAAGTCCTGCATTGTTACAGTCGGCCCCTTTGATACTGGCACTTTCAATCAGACCAGCCAGTGCTGCAAAGATACCGCAGCAGGTATAAACAACCAGCTTTATTGCATCTACGTTAATTCCGGCAAATTTACTGGACACAGAATTACATCCGGTGGATTCCAGAAAAAGTCCAAATGCAGTTTTCTTGGTAAAAATCAGAACAATAATTAATAAAATTACCACCAAATATACTGGGAACGGTATACCAAAAATATATCCACCGTTAATAAAGTAATAGGCATCTGAGCTTACAGTTACAATTCTACCTTCTGTTACCAGCTGTGCGATACCACGCCCTGCAACCATCAATATCATCGTTGCTACAATTGGCTGAATCTGAATCTTTGCAACCAGAAATCCATTCCAGAGCCCGCATAACATACCTGCCAAAAGCGCCAGTATAATTGCGATTGCCACATTTCCTCCAACTCCCGGAAGAATATTTCCGCTTACGATACTGCAAGCAATTGCTCCGCTTATTGCCATAACCGAACCAACCGAGATATCGGTTCCTCCGGTAGCCAGAACCATTGTCATACCAATGGATAAGATCATCAGTTTACTGCCGTTTCTTATAATATCAATAATTCTTCCATAAAGATGCCCATCGACTATTTTCAGCTCGAAGAAGCTTCCCCCAGATATGATTCCATTAAACAGGATGATAGCCAACAATATCACAAAGGGCCAAAATGCCTGATTTTTTGAAATTTTATTTAGTTTCTTCATGACTGTCACCTCCAGCTATATACCGCATAATTGCTTCTTCTGATATCTGGCTGCCCCGGAGTTCTGTTACTTTTCTCATATCCCTTAAAATAACCATTCTGCCGCAGCATCTGGTCATCTCATCAATTTCCGAAGAAATGAAGATCACCGCCATGCCCTGTTTTGCCAGATCCACTACTATTTTTTGTATTTCTGCTTTTGTTCCAATATCAATACCCCTTGTCGGCTCATCCAGCATGAGAAGTTCCGGCTCTGTTGCCAGCCACCTTGCCAGAATTACCTTCTGCTGGTTACCTCCGCTGAGGTTCTTAATCAGCTGTTCCGATGAGGGGGTTTTGATTTCCAGCTTCTTAATATACTCATCTGCTATCTTCTCCGACTCCTGTCTGGAAATAAAGTGGAACATTCCTCGTTTTGCCTGAAGTGCCAGACAGATATTCTCACGGATGGTAAGTTCACCTACAATACCTTCTGTTTTACGGTTCTCCGGACAGAATGCAATGCCTCTTCGAATTGCGTCCAGTGTTCCCTTTAACTTTGTCTTTTCTCCTTTGATTTCAAGGGTTCCTTTTTCCAGATTATCTACACCGAATATTAACCGGGCTGTTTCAGACCTTCCGCTCCCAAGCAGTCCGGAGAGCCCCAATACCTCACCTTTATTGATCTTCAGATTAAATCCCTGGATTGTTCCTGCCCCCGTGACCTCTGCCATATCTATTAATAATTCATCTGATTTATTTTCTTCTTCATAAATTGCCATCGTCTGATTTAATTTTGCATAGTCTTTACCAATCATCTTTCCTACCAGTTCTACTCTTGGCAGGCTCTTTGTTTCATAAGTTCCTACATATTCCCCATTTCTAAGAACCGTTATACGGTCTGTAATCTCATACACCTGATCCAGAAAGTGTGTTACGAAAATAATTCCCATTCCTTCTTCACGAAGCTTCTTCATTGTTTCAAACAATTTTTCTACTTCCACAGTAGACAAACTGGAAGTCGGTTCATCCAGTATCAGTACTTTTGCTGATACATCGCAGGCACGGGCGATTGCTATCATCTGCTGAATTGCCACAGAATAATTATCCAGATTTTTCGTTACATCTATATCCAGATCAAACCTCTTCATTAATTCTTTGGACTTCTGGTTAATCGTTTTCCAGTCTATTCTGCCGCCTTTTCTTATTTCCCTGCCTATGTAAATATTCTCTGCTACAGACAAATTCGGACAGAGGTTTACCTCCTGGTATACTGTACTGATTCCGTCTGCCTGCGCCTCTAACGGTGATTTCGGATAGATTTCTTTCCCTTCCATCAAAACCGTTCCGCTGTCTCTTTCCTCTACTCCTGTTAATACCTTAATTAATGTGGATTTCCCTGCACCGTTTTCTCCTAAAAGTGCAAGAACTTCCCCTTTTCTTAATTCCAGCTGCACATCACTCAGCGCTATTACTGCTTTACCAAAGCTCTTTGATATATGATTCATTTGAAGTAAGATGTCCTCTTTACCCATATCACATTTCCTCCATTCCTGCTGTTTATCTGCCCCCTTATCCAAAATCCGCTCTCAGTCGTACTGGAGCGGATTTTAATAAGATCATAAAATCTTTTTAGTATTGGCGATTTGGTAAATCTGCTGCCGCCGTATCCTGACGATAGATACCTTCTTCAGATTTTACCCATTTTTCAACTTCTTCACCATTTTTTAATTTCTGGCAAGTATCGAAGAACTGTTCGCCAAGTAATGGATTACATTCAACAGTAACGTTTGCTTCCCCTGCTGCCATAGCTTCAAAGAGACCTTTTACGCCATCAACGGATACTGTTTTAATGTCTTCACCCGGTTTAAATCCAGCTTCTTTAATTGCTTCGATTGCGCCAAGCATCATATCATCGTTATGTGCATATACGCCTTTGATTTCTTCGCCATAAGTCTTAATGAAAGATTCCATAACTTCTTTCCCTTTTGCTCTTGTAAAGTCACCTGTCTGGGATTCCAGAATTTCGATATCTGGGTGATTAGCTTTCAATTCTTCATCAAAACCTGTTTTACGGTCATTGGCTGCCGAAGCACCTACGGTTCCTTCTAACTCTACGATTTTACCTTTTTCTCCTAATAATTTGCCCATTTCAATTGCTGCATTTTTTCCTTCTTCAATGAAGTCGGAACCAATGAATGTGGAGTATAAGCTTTCATCTACATCTGCCTTTCTGTCAACGAGAACGATTGGGATCCCAGCTTCCTGAGCCTCTGTAAATACTGCATCCCATCCGGTTTCAACTACAGGAGCAAGTCCGATTACGTCTACGCCCATCTCAATAAAGGACTTAATTGCTTTGATCTGGTTTTCCTGTTTCTGCTGCGCATCTGCAAATTTCAGATCAATTGTATCTACATTTTGTCCAGCATAGAATTGAATGGATGCTGTTTCTGCATCACGCCATCCGGATTCCTGTCCAATCTGTGCAAATCCTACTACCAGTTTATCTCCGCCTGCACTGTCATCTTTTGCTTCTTCACTTGCTGCTTCAGAACCCTTTACGGTTTCCTGTGCTTCTGTTGCAGGTGCTTCTGTCTTTGCTGCCTCTGTTGTCTTTGCTTCTGTTGTTTTTGCTTCTGTCGTTCCTGTACTGCTGGAACCACATCCTGCTGCCATAGCAGCTACCATACTGACACATAATAATACACTAACAAGCTTTTTTTTCATTTTAATATCCTCCGTTTTCTTTGGGTTCTTCCCTTGCTATGAACCTATTATATTCTATTTCAGCCTTTAGGTCTTTGCAATTTTCCTTTATAAAATTGCAAAATTTTAGCATCCATTTGCTAAATATCAAAATGGATGCTAAATATATGATACAAAATATACTAATATAAATAAAACGAAAACGATGTAATCTCCTAACCTTATCTTTTATGTGCACACTTGCGGTACTCGGCAGGACTGACCCCAGTAATTTTCTTAAATACATTGCTGAAATAGTGCTGGGTCGTGTATCCTACCTTCTCGGCAATTTCATACATTTTCAGGTCTTCTTCGAAAAGCAGGTCAATTGCTTTTCGAATCCGGACTTTTGTGAGATAGTCAATAAAGGTAATACCCATCTCTTTTCGAAAAATTCTGCTTAAATGCTGGGGAGACAGATACGTATAATCTGCCACATCCTGCAGGGTCAGTTCTTCTCTGTTATAATGATCCTCTATGTATTGTTTCACAATCTTTATTACACTGGAGCCGCCCTTAACCGATTCCATCTGCTCCGCAGCTTTATTGTATACTGCCACCAGATTCTCATATCCTTCTCCCGTCTCCTGTACGGAAACTGCTTTTAACGGCAGACAGCCCTCAATGCTTTCCATGCATTTTAACTGTTTCCGTCTGAGCTCTTCTGCCCCCATATCTCTGGAGATCACCACCAGATCACCGTTTTCAACCTGGCAGGAGGAGACATTTTTAAGGTCGTTAAATATCTCATTGCTGATATTCTGAACCGCATAGGACAGCAGATCGTCATCCCAGCTTTCACCCAGATCTTTATCCACAGCCTGTTCCAGATGAATTATTGTAACCGCATACTTTTTTGGAATACAGATATTCAGATACTGCATCCGTTCCTCTATCTCCTGTTCTGAGAGCCTGCCTTCTAGCCAGTTCTTTAAGAAAGCATCCACCAGATGTATTTTATTCTGCTGCAAAGTCATCTTTGCCCATTTCAGATATTTATCTTCTTTGTTCTGCTGCTGTACTTCTTTTAGCACCTCTTGAATCATATTATCAAAAGGCTCTTCCATCAATGGTTTAAGAATATATTCAAAAACTCCCAGGCGGAGCGCCGTCCTGGCAAATTCAAAATCATCGTATCCTGTAATGACTACAATAATCGCCTGTTGCTGCACATCCTTTAACTTTTCAATAAACTGCAATCCATTCAAGAAAGGCATATTAATATCTACAAAGAAAATATCAATGTCCTCTTCCTGGGCAATTTCCAATGCCATCTCTCCATCTTCTGCTTCTGCTACGACTTCTATTTCTTCATATTTCCGTAAAAAACTGATAATCCCCCTCCGGATTATGTACTCATCATCAGCTACCATAGCTTTGCATCTCATCTTTTTCTACCTCCCATATCTTAGAAAATCCCTCTTTATCATCTCCTTACTAGAGCGTGTTTGAAAATTGCTTTCTGGCAGCTGTGCGTCACACTTTGTGGGAGATTTGTCCCGGATGAAGGGCGCGTAGCGGGCTACGTAACCTGAATTCGGGGCAAATATGCCGCTAAGTGGGGCGTGCAGATGGCAGGAATGAATTTTCAAACAGGCTCTAGCATTGAGACGATAATTTCCCGATGATAAAATACATTATAATGGAAAAATATACCTTTGGCTATGCAAAATTTTAGCACTAGTTTATAAAAATACCGCGCCAGAAAAAAAGCGCGGTATTTTTATCTATTTCTTATGCTATTTTTATTTTTTAACGCGGACAGAAACAGTCTTACTGTATTTTCCATAAACCCTGGACTTTCCTGACGTTTTAAATGCTCTGACTTTTACATAACAGGTCTTCTTACCCTTGAGATTCTTAATTGTCCTGGATGTAGTTTTACCGGAACTGATCACAACCTTTTTTACTCCCTTTTTAAATTTCTTATCTGTGGAGTAAGAGATGAGATAGCCGCTTGCACCTCTTGTCTTCTTCCAGGTCAGCTTCAAAGTTTTGGATTTCTTTGATACTGCTTTTACATCCGCAGTCTTCTTTGGTGCAACCGAAATGGTTATTTTTTTGATTGCGGAATCATAACTGGAATTACCTGCTGCCGTTATGGTAATCTGGGCTTTTCCGGTACCTTTAATAGTAACTTTACCCTTGCTGTCTACTTTCACAACCTTCGTGTGATCAGACTTATAAGACAGTTTGCCCTTTCCGGATGCCTTTGCCTTGATATAGAAGCTCTTATCTCCATCTGTTTTCTGAAAATCTTTTGCTGTAATCGTCTGTTTCTTTTTCTGAATATCAAATACTGCTTCCAGGCTGACACTCGAAGCGGGCATGAGGAAAGAAATGACCGTTGACTTCTGCTGCTGAGCTGTCAGTGAGATCCCGGATACCTTCCACTGCACAAATACCTTTCCAGCCGGAACAGAAACGGTTGCCTGGATTCTGGTACCTGCCGTATACATCTGATCTTTTGCAGCATTTGCGATGCTTATGCCTGCTCCTGCTTTTAACTGATATTTTGGTTTTTCCGGGATGACAATATTTTTAAATACAGCATTTAATACGACTTCACTCTCCGGCATTACAAAAGAAATGGTAACTGCCATTTTTTCCGCCTCAGTTAAAGTGATTCCTTTTACGTCCCATCCGATAAATTCTTTACCCTGTGGAATTTCCACCGTTGCTTTTACCGTTGTACCAGCCTGATATAGGCTGTTTGCTGCTGCATTGTCGATTCTGACATTTGTCCCTGCTGTAACCTTGTAGTACTCATTTTCTGCATAAACCGGTACTATACTGCCTCTGTTTCGCGGAACTGTAAATGTAAACTCTTTTGATACTTTCTGCTCCTCTGTCAGTTCGAAACCGCTGACATCCCATCTGCTAAAGGTCTTCCCCGCAAGGTCTTTTGCCTGGACGGTAACCTCTGAACCGATCCGATACATATCATCTTTTACATCCCCGCTGACGCTTACATTTTTATCTGCATGGAAGCGCACATAGTTGGATAGATCCTTTGCAGCGGCTTCCAGTGATAAATAACGGTTTGAAACCGCCTGGACCGCATTTTTATTTACTGACTTTGCACTTAAAAGTGCAGCGCTGAATATTCTCCAGGTTTCAATGGAATATGCTTCTTGCCGGAATCCTTCTACCTCTGCAATCAGCGCATCCAGCTCTGCTCCGGTCTTAACCGTCTGGGCTGCCGGCTGTTCATGCGCCTCCTGAACTGTAATATAATCCAGGTACACATTTCCACTGTTTTCTGCATCTTTCACATAGGAAATGGTATTTTCTCCTTTTTTCAGAGTGACACGGCTGCAAACGGTCATCCAGTGCTGCCAGTCTGTCTCCGTTTTATCAAAGGACACCGTAACACTTTTCTGCCCTGCATCATTGACATAGAGATTCAAAGTTCCCGCCTTAGGTGTAATATCCGGGATATTCGCTTCCCATTCTCCGCGGTTGTCTGTAGCACTGATCGGAGCTTTTACTCCATTGGCATAACGTGCTCTTACAAAATAGTCTCCGTCTGCCGGTGCATTTACATTGAATGTAACTTTTTCTCCCAGCGTATCCGTTATATTGCCATAGCCTGTTCCCTGGAACCCTTTTCCCTTATATCCTTTTTTTGCGCCGCCGGATAAGTCTCCATCCTCTGCCTGATATGCAAGTCCCAGTCCTGGGTCACCGGATGGCAGCGCTGTAAATTCATATGGTGATACCGGTCTTCCAAAGTTCGGTGAACCGTCTTCATTCCAGGTAATCTTCTTTATACTGACCTGTCTCCAGGCATTATTGTTTGACGGATACACTTTTGAATGGAAAGCCATCCAATCTTCTGTTCCATCAGCTGATTTAAAGAAGGAAGCTCTGGCTGGTCCATATACATCTTTTGTTCCCTCAAACACGCCTTCTTTATAAGACCAGTTATCCGGATTTAAGAGATCATCCTTTGCTGTATCAAAAATATACATTCCCATGTGATACCCTGCCGTCTTAAAGCTTCCCTGGGATACCGTCATAAATAAATGATCTCCGTTCACAACTGCTCTGGGACCTTCTCCTCCGAAGCCAGGCAGAAAACTCCTCTCCTCCGTAATCTTTATAGGTGATTCCATTCTGGCAATGGCTGGTGACTCCACGCCGCTTTCCATGCTTCCCCAGCAGGCATATAACTGTCCCCGGTATTGGAAAACGGTAAAATCATTTCCCTGTGCAAACTCATTGGGGTTATGTATTTCCATTCCCGTATACAATACGCCTCTGTCTATCCAGTCTCCCTGTGGATCATCGGTAACCGATTCCATCACACAAGCCATATGCCTCCAGTTATACTCTTTTGCATCTGCGCAGTAATAAATATACCATTTGCCGTCAATGAAGAACATTTCCGGAGCAAAGATCCTGGATTTCGAATCGTTAAAATCAAAAATCCTTACTTTTTCTCCCTGATCCAGCAGAGATTTTGATTTGGATACATACATTTTATTGTGGGATGGATCGTTACTGGACGAAACAAAGTAATAATATCCGTCATGATAGCTGATAAATGGATCCTGTCCCTGATAAAGCCCATTATTGAATTGGGTTAATGCTTCCCCTTTTTGTACACGTATTACATTTAGTTTAAATTCAGCCACCGCATCGGTGATCTTATTGGTATCTTCTTTCAGAACAGATGCGATGATATCAAAGTCTTTTGCATCTGCTGCTATTTCATCTACAACTGCGGAAAACTTATCCATATGCTCTTTTGCAATCTGCCCCTCACCTGATCCTACCTTCGTATTTCTGCGAAGAGCCACTGCCTCTGTGAGACCCACATATAATTTTTCTCTCGCCGTAACGCTTTCATACCACATTGCTTCCGGGGCGTATAACTGATCTTCACCAATCACTGATTTTACCCCATCCCGTGTCCAGGATAAATTTATATCTTCCTTAAGATTCAGATTCTCTGCTATAATCGTAAGATTATAATAGATTCCCTTCTCCAGTTCTACTTTTGCGCTTTGGGTTTCTTTATACACATTTCCAGCATTTTGAGAAATAATTTTTTCATCATTCAGATACACCTGATAGTTACCGGAAGATCCAAATGCAAATTCATAGGTTCCGGATACCTCTGGTTTAATTTTACCGTTTAATTCTACATTTGCCGGCGCGTTCTCATTTCCCTCGTAATAGCTGACCAGGGAATTTACGGAAAACTGCTCTGATGACACCTCATTTGCCAGTACCTCAGCCAGTTTTTCCTGATTACCGCCTTTTTCCTGATAGATTTCTCCGATTAAACCTTTTTTCGTACTTGCCGGATAAAGGTTTTCCGTTGGAATAACTTCTTTTTCCTCTGCTCCGGGTTTCAGCCATTCCAGCATAATATAAGCTCCGCCAAAACCCTGGAAGTATTCAATACGAATATCATTTCTACCTTCATTTAGATGAATTGGCTGGCTTTCCTGTTGCTTATCCCATTTGGATTCCCAGAAATCAATCGCCAGCTCATCATTTACCCAAAGGCGGAAACCATCATCTCCAATCAGGTAAAAGGTATAATCACCTGCTTCTTCTGCATTTACCTGTCCGGTAAAGCGGAAAGAACCATATTCTTCCGAACCGTTATACTGGGATAATATCTTTTTGATGGAAAGTGATTTGTCAAGTACCGGTGCAATTACTTCACCTTTTTTTTCTTCCAGGAAGATATCACCGTAAACTTCCGCCAGGAGTCCATGCTGGTCTTCTGCTGCAGTTTCTCCCTGGATTGCCTTTGCTGCCTGCCGAAAACACTCTGCCGGAACAACCTGTGCCTGTCCGCCATCCTTTTTCCAGGATAAATTCAGATTGGCATCTCCATCTGCCTGAGCATAATTAATGCGAATTTTGTAAAGAAATCCTTTTTCCATATGTACCGGCTGACTGACCTTGGTCTGGTCGGAATGAAGTTTCCAGGAATTAACCATCATTTCATCCTTCATCCAGAAACGAAAAGCATCATCACCGCTCATTACAAATTCATAGTCACCGCTCTCCTGAGGTGTAATATATCCGTGGATAATAGCCGTTGCATATTCACTGCTTCCATTGCTTAATTGAATTGCCTCTTTTAATCCATCATGCCCATCCAGGTTTGGTAAAACCTGATTCACTGGTTCCCCTGCAAATCCAAAGGACGTAATACTGGAAGGTTTTCCGTTTACTTTGTAAATCTGGGCAGTTAAGCCGGTATCAGCCGGAGTTTTGGCATGATAAAACGCTTTCTCCGGAATCACTTCCTTGGCTATATTTGCATTTGCAGATTCCCATGACAGCTTCAAAACGGCGCCGCCCCACCCCTGTAAATATTCGATCTTTATATCATGTAATCCTTCACTTAAAGCAACCGCTTTACTGGTCTGCTCCTTTTCCCATTCCTGTACCCAGAAATCAATGACCAGCTTCCCGTCAATCCATATCCGGAATCCGTCATCTCCCCAGCCAAAGAATTTATAGTCTCCAGCTTTCTCTACGTTTAGTTTTCCGGTGAATCTGGCTGTAGCAAACTGCTCGTCCCCTTTATTTCCATTATATTTATCAAATACCGGTCTTAAATTCTGCCCGCTTAAGGAAGCAAAAACCTGCTCTCCTGTTTTATTTTCAAAATTAAAGAGTTCCATTGATCCCCCGCGATACCCCTCTGTATTGAAAATCTCACCAAATAACCCGATTTCCATATCTGTCAAAGCCTTTACCGTATTTTCTCCGGTCACGCTTTCCGGCTCCTGATCCAAGCCAGATTCTTTTTCGGTTACGGTTGCAGCGTCAATATCCTTTTCTTTTTCGGTTATGATCTCTTGTCCGCCGTTTAACTCCGTCTCTGTATCTGCCTCTGTAACTTTCTCTGAATCAATTTCTGCTTCAGTAACGAAATTTGTACCTGTTTCTGTATCTATACCTGTGTCTGTACCTATCCCTGAATCTGAGTCTATACCTGTATCTGAATTATTCTCCATTTCAGCATCTGCTTGCTGCGCCGCCGCTGCTGCATCCCTTACAGGCTGATTGATCTCTGTTTCCGTTCCGCGCTTCTCTGCCTGCTCATATTCTATTTCCAGCACCTGCCCGCCGGCTGATACCTGCGCCGCTCCATTTTGTCCGGATGCTGATACCGGCATCACGATTGTGTTTAGCACCAATGCCATAGACAACATAAAGCTGACGCCTCTGGCAAATCCATTCTTTCTCTTCATAACAATCCTCCGTTCCTTTTTTGCCGGGAAACACAGTTACAGCAAAGCATCACCCGAAATTTATATTTATAAAAAATCATAGCATACAAACTCCGGTTTCTCTTTACAATATTTTGTTCGTATTTTTCACTTTTTTATCATTTCTGCATTTTTTGCACCTGATCTTTCTATATAAAGAATGACAGCGAGATGATGATGGATCATGAGCTGAAATCTCAGACTTACAAAATTGTAAGTTATCTTCTTAAAATGTAAGCTGCAATTATGGCACCCAATGATTCATTTTGATATCATTAAGGCATGAAAGGTGGTGCTATATTATGAATATATACCTGATGCCAATTAAAGAGGCCATCGCAGTATTTCCACTGCTGGCTGTTATCATTACATTTCCATACATGATTTATCAATACCGCAAATATGGATCCATACCGCTGTTCCGGTCCGTTATCATGTACTCCTTTGTACTGTACCTGTTATGCATGTATTTCCTTGTAATACTGCCCCTTCCCTCCATTAGCGAGGTAGCCGGATACACAGGTCCCCAGACTCAGCTGGTTCCGCTCCAGTTTGTAAGGGATTTCTTAAGAGAAACAACTTTTCGGATCTCTTCACCTGGAACCTGGATAAGTGCGCTGACACAAAACTGCTTTTTACAAGTCATATTTAATATCCTGCTGTTTTTGCCTCTGGGTGTGTACCTTCGGTACTATTTCAGATGCAGCTGGAAAAAAGTATTACTGGTCAGCTTTTCGCTGAGCCTGTTCTTTGAACTTACACAGTTAAGCGGATTATATGGAATTTATCCCCGTGGATACCGTTTATTCGACGTAGATGACCTGATGCTGAACACCGGAGGCGGAATGCTTGGCTATATCGCATCCGCCCTGATTATACGGTTGCTGCCAAGCAGAGAACAGCTGGACAAAATTGCATACGAAAAGGGGTTACACGTCTCTTTTTGCAGAAGGCTTGCAGCCTTTATCCTTGACTGGACCATCCTTGCTGTTATCGGTGTACCAACTGTAATCCTGACATCCTTTATGCCCCCTGTCTTTTTCCTGATCCAGTTAACCGCCAGTTTCTTCCTGCCTGTTTTATACTTTGTGACGTGTACCTATCTTACAAATGGCTATACTCCGGGAAAATGGCTGCTGCGAATTCGAATATCATCCTGTAATGAAGAAAAAGCACTTACACTGCAGCAATGTATTTTGCGTTTTGGAACTCTTTACCTAATTTTTATACCGTTTCTAATGATCTGGGCATGTTATCATCTGTTCTGTACCTGTACCGGACGCCCCGGAACATTCATTTATGAACGGATAAGCAAGACTTCCTGCATTAGTACCATTGGTCAGAATACTGCTCATCCACACTACCGTAGACATTATTTATTAACAACCCGAAAAATATAATTGTATCTCTTTCCAAAGAGTACTATAATGAACCAAAGCATTCATACACAAATGTATATGAACAGCCAAAATTAGGAGTGAGGTTTCATTATGAAAACAAAGATCTGGGCACACAGAGGTGCTTCCGGCTATGCGCCTGAAAATACGCTGGAAGCATTTGAACTTGCAATTCACCAGAATGCTGATGGTATTGAACTGGATATACAGCTGACAAAAGATGGAGAAATCGTCGTTGCACATGATGAAAAGATCGATCGTGTGACTGGTAAAAATGGTTGGATTAAGGACTGTACCCTTAAGGAATTAAAACAATTACCTTTTAACAGAACACATCCCGAATTTACAAAGGCATGTATTCCCACTTTAAAAGAAGTGTATGAATTGATATCCCCCACAAACCTTACCGTTAATGTTGAGCTTAAAACCAGCATCTGCTTCTATCCCGGCATAGAGGAAAAGGCACTGCAGCTTGCCAGAGATATGCAGATGGAAGAACGAATTATTTATTCCTCCTTTAACCACTATACATTAAAAGCTCTAAAAGAGCTGGATTCATCTGTCAGCACCGGACTTCTCTATGAAGACGGCTGGATCAATGTTCCCGCCTACGGCAATAGCATAGGGGTTAACGCCTTGCACCCCGCAATCTATCTTCTTCAGTATCCGGATTTTCTGGAGGACTGTAAGAAATACAATCTCCCTCTGCACGTGTGGACAGTTAATACAAAAGAACAGATGGAAAAATTAATGAAACTGAAAGTTGATGCAATCATAACAGATTATCCTGACATTGCGCGAAAGATTTCAAATATTTAGATGGGGTTTTTACTGATTAAGACGCTTTGTATGCAGAGGTAATGTACAGAAACAGAAGGGGGGCGGACCAGGACATCGGTTTGGAATGCTTACCGCAGAACTGGCATGTTCTAACCGTTTCGTACATTACCTATATTCCACAAAGCGTCATTTATCAGCTAAATCCAAATATAAAGCGTTCACTATAGATCTAGACAAACATCTCATATAAACCCATACCAAAAATGATCAGTCCGGATACAACCGTTGCATACTTACCAAATATCCTTGACAGACATCCTCTGCCAAAACGCTGCCCGGCAGATATAAAAAAGTAACTTACTAAAAGCGTAAAAACGGAAGTCCAGAACACGGATAGACCGGTAATGCTCCCAGCGATCCCAAGTCCTATATTATTTACGGTAAGTGCTAATGCCAATGTAACTGCCTCACGCATATCAATGTTTCCGGATCCGTCCTTATCTCCTTCTTCCATGCTTTTTTTCAGCCAGGTTTTATCCTTTTTCTGATTATCTTCCGAACCCGATTTCACCCGGTTCTTCCTAAACTCTTTCCAGATAAATTCAGCTATAAACAGTCCTCCCACAAAAACAAGAATAGACGATCCAATCAGATTTGCTGTCTCTGTGCTTATGATTTCGGTAAACAGTGATCCCAGAGACATGGACAAAAATGTACCAATCGCTGTGATACACGCAATTACAAGATTACTTTCCGGTTCTATCTTAATACGTTTTATACCATATGCAACGCCAATCGTCAGATTATCCAGATTAGCGGAAATTGCAAATAAAAATGCAGATAAAAAATGCATAAAACAAATTCACCACCCATATAATATTCGTTATATAGAATCATATGCATTTTTTATTATTCGGTGCCCTTTCCGGTTTTTTAGAGTATATACAGATCTCCAACAAATTCTATGATATTTTTTGCAATGTTTTGCTATGTTCACGTAATACCTTTTTCATTGTATCTATATCACATCCCATAGCCTCTGTCTTGTCCACACTCTCAATATATCGATTTGCCGTGGATACATAATGCTCTTCTATCCCTGATAATCTTGGCAAAACTTTATTTTCAAGTATATCAACTTTTATGGTTTTAATATCATTTTTAATTGGTACTATCTTTTTATCAATGATATCTGAAATCGCTAATAATAATTCATGATCTGTCACCATATCACCCCTTTTCATAATTAAGCAATATCTTATAGCTCTGTCTGCATGTATCCTCAAAATACTACCCTACATTACAGCGTCCAAAACGCTGCATAACATGTTAAAACTTATTAAAGTGGAAATTCAGCAGGAATCTGCCTAATGAATAGAAGTAGCGGAAGAAATTTTACTTATAAGTAGTATAACATGATTAACGCAAATGTCAATAATTATTATCGTAACATTTTATAAACTTAATATTAAAATTATTCATTTCATAAACACAACTAATTGTATGAAAATATTTTTTTGTACAAGTATATACCTTGCTTGATCCGGATATCTTGCCATCTCCCCAGGTCCCCTTCCGCTTATAACATACACATAAAAAATACCCACAGCGAAGATCCACCAGATCTTCTCCGTGAGTACATATCTACTTCATCTATTCTCCTTCAACTCTCTTAACCCTGTTTTCTAACTGATCACCAGTTCAACAATCTCTCCCTTTATCACATCCACCAGCCCTCTGTCGGTCAGTTTCAGTGCGGGGCTAACCGGCAGCCCCAATGTGCAGAGAGACATGACAGGATTGTAATGGCGATACCCCAGTTGAAAAAGGCTGTTTCGCACTTTCTTCAGCGCCGGACCAATTTCATTAACTGGGCGGTCTGACAGTATGCCTGCTACCGGGAGTGGTAGTTCTGCGCTGATTTTCCCCTGAAAAGCGGTGAGAATTCCACCCTGAAGCTCCTGGATTCTTTCCACAGCAACCTGCATATCCCGGACATTTTCTCCTATTACAAATAAATTGTGATGGTCATGGAAATAGGTTGACGCCGCCGCTCCTTCTTTCAGACAGTCCCCGGTGACAAATCCATAACCGATATTCCCGTTTTTACCGTAACGCTCCAGTACCATAGCAAGAAGGCATCCGGTCCCTTCCCAGCAGATCTTATAATCTCTGACAGTCATAGATACTATTTTTTCACTGGTCTGCGTCCTTCCATTTGAAACCTCAATGACCCTGACTTGTACACTTCCTGATTTCAGTTTGACACAAACCTGGAAATCTTCCGGTTTAAGTACCGGAATGCAAACGCTGTGGTAATAATCCTCCGGGAAGATATGGCGATTCCCTGCCTGCTGATTTTCTCCTGGCTGACTCTCTCCCGGCTGACTCTCTCCTGGCTGGCTCTCTCCTGGCTGACTCTCTCCTGACTGGCTCTCTCCTGACTGGCTCTCTCTCGGCTGAATTGCCCTCGCCAGCTTTCCTCCAGCCTGTTCTTTAGATGCAATAAGCTTTCCATCTTTATATACATAATCCGGTTCTAAACTGTCAAATCCGGTAACCAGGGCAAAATCAGCTGTTTTTCCAGGTGCCAGCACTCCTCTGTCCCTGAGGTTCATCCTTCTTGCATTGGTATAGGTCCCACAGTAAACTGCTTCTTCTTTGGGGAATCCCATGCGAATTGCTTCCTCAAGTACCTTATTCAGCTGTCCTTCTTCATACAGCTTATCCGCCATTGTATCATCCGTTACAAATCCGCAGTGTTCATAAAGCCTGTTTTCCCGGATATAATCCAGAATCTCCGGTCTTAACATCTTCTCCTGCAATTCCACAAACATTCCATTTTCGAATCTCTGCCGTATTTCTTCCAGGGTATGCTCCGTATGATCTCCGTCAATGCCAAGATAAAGGAATTTAGCCAGGTCCAGCCCTGTAAGGGAGGGACAATGTCCTTCAATGACAAAATTGGGATCTTTTTCCCGCAGATATTTTAAAAACTTTGTAATCTCAAGATCATTTTCCCGGATGATCTGCCTGTAATTCATAATTTCTCCAACGCAGACTACCTCTTTTCTCTCAAGCAATTCTTTCATCGCCTGACAGTCAATAATCTCACCGGTTGTCTCCAGATTCTCATTGGTAGACGGTACGCTGCTGGGAATACCATAGAAGATATCAATGGGTGCATGCCCGCCATCCGCCATCATTTCATAAATTCCGTTTAGTCCTTTTATATTAGCCATTTCGTGAGGTTCTGAGACAACAGTTGTAACACCGCACTTTCCGGCAAAACCGGCAAATGTCCGGGGCGTCATCATAGAACTTTCGATATGCATGTGAATATCAATCAATCCTGGGATTATATAATAACCGGAGGCGTCCAGTTCTTTTTCGGCAGTGATTTCCGTCTTCCCATTTTCTTTCACATCAATATAATAAATTCTTCCGTCCAGGACATACACATCCGCCCTTCGGAAACACTTCAGATAACTGTTAAATACCTTCCCATTTCGAATTACTAAATCCACATTTTCCATATATATCTCCTATACAATGGTATAAAAATACAAGAGGCAGACAATTACCAAAATATACATTACCTTAGAAATTTCTCTGATCTTGCCTGATGCAATTTTCATGATAAAATACGTAGGAATTGCAGCGCAGATACCATTTGCAATGTTATTGGCAAAGATCGTAAATGTCACACAGACAAATGCGGGGATGCTCTCTGTAATTTCCTCATATTTGATATTCTTCATGGCACTTAACATTCCGATTCCAATATAAATCAATACCGGCGCCGTTGCTGCTGATGGTATCATCAATGCAACTGGTGCGAAGAATAAAGCAAGGGCAAAACAGGCTGAAGTTGCAACTACCGTAAGTCCTGTCTTTCCACCTGCCTCTACGCCTGCGGAGGATTCCAGATAGGTCGTCATGCTGGGCATACCAAATAATGCGCCAAAGCTGGTTGCAATTGCATCCACTTTAAAACAGCGGTCAATCCCCGGCAGATTCCCATCCTTGTCCAGATATCCCGCTTTTGCCCCAACACCCAGAACCGTACCAAAGGTAGAGAAGAAATCCGGTACAAAGAGTGCTATTAAAAATGGAATATACGCGAAGTTCAGTGCCCCTGCAATATCGATATTTAAGAACTGGGTTCCGATATTAGCCGGCATGGACAGGATGCTCTCCGGCAGCTTTGTAACACCAAATGGGATTCCCACAATGGTGGTAATCAAGATGGTCAGGATCATGCCTCCGGCGACATTTCGTACTTTCATTACCAGGAGAATAATAAACCCGATTACCGTTACGATTACTTCCGGAGAAGCAAGATCTCCAAATGCCAGACTTTTCTTGCTCTCATTTGCAATGATCAGACCGCAGCTCTTTGCACCCAGCAGTGCAATAAACAGACCGATTCCGGCACTGACTGCATGTTTAAGGCTCATGGGTATAACTTTTACAACTGCTTCCCGCAGCCCCAAAAATGTAACCAGTATAAACAATACACCGCTTAGAAAAATTACACCTGCTGTAATCTCAGGGGAAATACCGTCATTTTGTATCATTGCCGTAACAATTCCAACGCTGCCAAGCCCCGGCGCCAGCGCAAACGGCCGATTTGTAAAAATAGCCATTGCCACGCTGGTCAAAATAATCAGCAGTACCATCGCTGTCAGCATCACATGCTTATCCAGACCTGCTGAACTCAGCATATTCGGCACTGTTGCCAATACATACGCCATTGTGACAAATGTGGTAACACCTGCAATTAACTCTGTTTTCAAATTCGTTTGGTACTTTGACAACTGAAACTGCTTCTCCAACCACTGTTTCATTTTCTTCTCTCCTTTTACGTGCTTTTATTCCCCTGCTGCTTCCTGCGTTACAAATTTGACGTATCGTCAGAGCTGGCTGGGGGTATTCGACTTGCTTCTTTTCTATATCTATTGTATGATAAGGATAAAAGCATGTCCAATTCCTATTTACCATAATGATTATTCCAAAAGTGAATAACGGCTTATGGTAACTGCAGCAAACTATCGTATGCAGGTAAACTCTATCTTTATAATGAGGTATCCCATGAATATCAAAGAATTTGACTATATATTATGCATTGCAAAACACCAGAATATCACAAAGGCTGCGCAGGAATTGTATATTTCCCAGCCTACGCTGAGCAAGTACCTGCAGAAACTGGAAAAACAATTAGGCTGCAAACTTTTCGGCAGGGTTGATAACCGTTATATCCCCACACATGCGGGGAAGCGGTATCTGGCATATGCCAAGAAAATGATGGCGCTCAATCAGGATTGGGAAAAAGAATTAAAAGACATTACCCAGTGCAATGAAGGGGAACTGAATATTGCCTTTCCCCTGATGCGCAGTTCCTGTATGATTCCCACTATTCTCCCTGCTTTTTACCAGAAATATCCTCATATCCGGATCAATTGCCTGGAAGAGACTTATGCTATACAGGAAAAACTCCTGCTGGATGACCAGATTGACTTTGCTATTTTTAATGAATCCTCTCCCCATCCTAAGCTCACTTATGAATCCCTGGGTGAGGAAGAAATCGTCCTTGTGGTGTCTCCCCGTCATCCATTTGCATCTCTGGGCGTTATCGGACCGGACAGCCCCTATCCCTATATAGATCTCGCACTTTTTGCCAGCGACAACTTCATTTTGCATTTTCCGGAACAGACCACCGGAAGAATTGCTCTTGATCTATTTCGAAAACACAAAATCAGTCCCACCGTTTTCCTTCATACCAGAAATACCCAGGCGGCAGTTCTACTGGTCCTGCAGGATCTGGGCATATGTTTTGCACCGGAGAGTTATATCAAAAATATGCATTTTCAGACACCTCCCGTATGCTTTTCAGTAGGCAAACCCCGCATTAGCACCACTTTGAGCATTGCATACCGCAAGGGGTCCTATATGCCCCTTTACGCTCTGGATTTTATAAAAATGGTAAAAAAAATGATGTCCCGCTGAGTCTTCAGCAGGACATCCCGTATCACATTTATGCATTTTGTTTTTACTGTATCGTAATGAGTTTCGGCTGCTCCTCAATTTTCCCGGCAGCTTCTTTGGGAATCATCAGACGCAGGATACCATCCTGGAATCCCGCCTGGATATCTTCCTGGCGAACGCTGTCCCCCACATAGAAGGACCGTTTACAGGATCCGCTGTAACGTTCTCTGCGGATATAATTGCCCTCCTTATCCTTTTCTTCTCTGTTCTCATTCTTATTCGCGGTGATTGTCAGATACCCATCCTTCAGTTCTGCCCTTACATCCTCTTTCGCATACCCCGGCAGCTCCATATCAACCAGATAGTGATTGTCTTTTTCCTGAACATCTGTCTTCATGATCTGGGACGTGTTGTCTGAAAATGGTTTGCTAAAGAACGGGTCACGGAACAATTCATCAAATAAATCAAAAGCTCTGTTTGAAAGTAACATAAGTCATACCTCCTTGAAAATAACTGACTGGCGGCGTTAGCCGCAATACTACTTGTTTCTATATGATAAACTGCAGCAGAGGGAAACATCCCCCTGGCAGATTACTGGATTGAAATCAGCTTTGGCTGATCGTCTTTCAAAACCGGCTCCTTGGGAATGCTGAGCCTTAAAATACCATCCTGGAATCCCGCCTGAATATCTTCCTGCCTTACCTGATCCCCCACATAAAAGGTTCGTTTGCAGGATCCGCTGTAACGTTCTCTTCTGATATATTTTCCTGCCTCGTCTTTCTCTTCTTTATTTTCATTTTTCACTGCTGTAATTGTCAGATTGCCGTCTTTTAATTCTGCCTTAATATCTTCTTTTGCATACCCCGGCAGTTCAATATCCACCAGATAATGATTTCCCTTTTCCTGGATGTCTGTCTTCATCACCTGGGCAGTTCTGCTTTCCGTATAAGACGGATTGAAAAATGTGTCCTTGAACATCTCATCAAATAAATCATACGCTCTGTTTCTAAGTAACATAAGTCATACCTCCTTGGTTTTTATCTGAAATTGGTTTGTTGTAACTGTTTTATTTGTTATACATGTGTTATAACATAAATCATTAGCACTGTCAAGCGTCGATTGCTAATTAAATTATAAAAAATTTGTGAAGTTTTAATTTTAGAAGCGCCATCTATTCCACATACTCCTTAAGCCTCACTAAAATACTTTCCCTCTGTGACCTTTGAAAAATAAAAACCGGCACAGTTACACAGGCTGCAATAACCGCAGCAAATAGAATCAAATTGCTCGCCCATGGTATCGCAAAGGGTACCCCATAAATGTTCAAACTGTGAAAAACACCATAACTAATAGGAAATCCTGCAGCCAGCCCCATTAAAACAGAACTAATTCCATAACCTGCACCTTCTATAACCAGCATTTTCTGAAGCTGCTCTGCCGTCATTCCGATACTTTCCAGGGTTGCAAATTCCCTGGTCCGGTTTTGAATACTGGCGGTCATCATATTTATATAATTTAACATCGCAAGCATTGCAATAATAAATCCAATGCTGTTTCCCAGTACCTTAACCTGAGTTTCCGAATTCTTCATCTCCATATACTGATCGAGTTTTGATTCTGTGGATACCTGTTTTTCTCCTGCAAATACCTCCTTTACCCTTTGCTCCGTCTCCATATGAAAAGCTTCTGTATAATCAACTGCAGCCAGTTCTGTAAATGTACTGCCCATTAGCTGCTGTGCATACTTTTCACTTACAATCAGATCCGGCGTATATCCTCCGGCGAAATAGGCGGGGTTATTTTCTGTAACCGCAGCAATTTGAATCGTGTGTTCTTTATCAGACTGCAACCCCTCCGGCAATAAAAACTTTACTGTTTTACCTGGGATGCCGTTATCACCTTCCGTAAACATCTTTGCTGCTATAGCAATCTTTCCCTCTTCAAAATCCTTCCACTCCAAAACATTTCTCAGACTCTTATTTAACTTTTCAAACCCTGCTTTATCAATCCCTGTAAATCGGGTAATAAAGTTGTGGTGCTCCGGATTTGTCTTATATAATTCCATGTCTTCTTCATAATTACCCGGTGAATATCTGGACTTGTAAACTTCTTTAAAATAATCTCCGTATACATTTTCCTGAAAGGGAATGATGACAGGCGTAGACGTAACCTTTCTTACGCACTTTACCCCCTCCAGCTCCCGGATCTGAGCAATTTTATCATCCGTTATCAGCTGATGTTCCTGCTCAGCCAGGGTGGTCATATTTTTAAATTCCATATCGTAATCATAGATTTGATTTAAGATACCTTTTGCATCATTTTCCCGGATAACCACATTGATGATCAGGAATAGCGATACGGCTATCAGAAAGGACAGAAAAATAATCACTGCCTGCTTTTTATCCCGGAACATATTTTGCACAGCCATCGAAAATACGCCCCCGCTTTTTTGCTTTTTTATTTTTCTTCTTCCTGTGGTGCAAGTGTAGCGCATAGCTTCTACCGGTTCACAATCTGCTGCTATTTTAGCCGGTTTCCTGCTGCTGATCAGATTCGTGGCAAATGAAAAAATGCCGGCAGCGCCGTATACCCATAATTGTACTTGTACAATCTCATTGCTTCCCAAAGCGGGATTCACAATATGCAAAATCCTGGGTATGATGACCCTGGAAGCCGCCGCTGCCGCTAAAAGTCCTGCCGGAATTCCGTACAGGGCATTCCATATTGCCTGCCGGTAAATGATTCCTTTCAGCTGGGAAGATGTCATTCCCAGTGTTTTAAGCTGACCATAATACCGGATGTCCTTGGATATGGAAATATACAGCGTATTGAAGATAAACAAATATCCGCTGACAAATATCATGCACAGCATGGCGGCAAGCCCTGCAATTATTTTACAGAAGTTTTGGACCGTGTCATAATCTGCAGCAATAATCTGATTCTCCCTTAGCCCGGTTTTCTGCTGCATATCCACAATGTCCGCTTCAGAATACAACGGATTGTTTAAAGTAATCTTTAAACTTCCCTGTGTGAAATCCGTCTGCTTTACTCCGGTAGATGAACAAAACGCACCGGACACATATCCTCTGCTATCTCCACTGTAATCTTTAAACCATCCGCAGAGTATAAAATCCGTACTTAATATCTCTTCATTCGCTCCCTCACGCAGGGTAAAATAATCCACAGGCAGAGTCATTCCAATCTGGGGACTGTTTATTCCCATAGCCTTTAATGTGCTTTGGGAAAGCATTATTTCTTTTTCACTTTTGGGGTAGGTACCCTCTACTTTTTCTAACGCCGGAATGACCTGCTTTTCCCAGCACGTTTGATCCACCCAGAATAATCTAGTTTTATCCAAGGAAATCTCTTTGTATTGTTCCATAATGGCACACTTCACAGCAATTCCGGCATACTTCACACGATCCATTGAACGAATCACCTCTGCCTGTTCTTCTTCCGGCTCTGATAATTCAATATCATAATCCATCCCCTTCATCCGCACCTGGCGAAGGGATAAGGTATCCCAGTAGCTCATGCCAATGGAAATCACCACTGCAATTAAAAAAGTTGTTAGGAATATAGCCAATACCGTCAACATATTTTTCTTTCTGTTGGCTTTGTAGGTTTTTCCTGCAATATGTGATACAACCTTTTTATTTTTTACTTTTAGCATATTCTTTTTCTCCTTTACAAATCTTTCTCTATGTTAGCTCTAGTAATACAACGTACAATTTCAGGTTATAAATATACGACGAAAAATTAAAGTTTTTACTTAGTAAGGACGTTTAACCCTTTTCTGATCACAGAACAAAAAACAAATCCTGGTCTCAAGATCAGTTGCGATACATCAGTTGTTTTAAGCCAATCGCGTTCAGCATGCCACAACCCCAGGGTTCCATTTGAAAATTCATTCCCGCCATCTGCCCGGTATTACCGTCCGGTTTTATGTCCATAGAATATCAAAGGATTCTTTCTCAAATCTTTCTTAAAGGTGACACTATTGACACAATGCTACTGCTGCTCCGTAAATCATGGATAATAACTTCTGCTTGCTTTCTTGCAATAAAAAAAGCCAGCGTCCGGAATAAAATCCTTACGCTGACCATACCTAATCCTATTTACATGAACCTACTTCCTTCTCTTTACTGCTTTGTATGCTTATCCTTGCCGCTCCATCCTATCTTCTACTCTTAAATCCCGGCAATATTCCCCGCCGAAACCATACTCTGCCAGAATCCTCCCATACACAGCTTATGATTCTCATCTTCCGGATCTTCCTGATACAGAATCATAGGCTCTTCCAGTTCTTCCAGGCACCTTGTCTTTCCCTCCAGATAACGCCGCAGTCTTTTTTCTGCACTTTCCAGGCGTACCATGACACCCCCGATCCGAATATCCAGAACTTCATAGCCAAAGGGCCTGCACTCTGAAAACCATATTTCTTCCCTTTTTTCTTTCAGGCAGGAGACTTTTGGCAGGAGCATTTTGATCCGGTCTGCCAGTAATGCAAGGGGTTCTCTGTCTCCGGCATGGTATGCCTTTCGAATTTCTATCCCCAGCATGGCTTTTAGTGACAGGATTTCAGCCAGCGTTTTATAATAGTCGAAAACTGCATCCATTGGAAATTTGCTTTGTGTATCCGTGGAAAATTTACCTTTTGTACGCAGCAGTTCTTTCAGCTGTTTTGCCAGTTTCTTATAATAGAGCCCCATGTCCAGTCCCAGACCAGCAATCTGGCCGTCAAACAGACCTGTAAAAACATCCTGATACAACAGATATTTGGAAGGGTTATCTGCATTTTCATTATCTTTTTTTACCCCGGGGGTATGATCAAAAGCATCCAGCAGGTGATACGCTTCAGCTGTATAGCCGGTCAGCTGGAAAAGCCAGTCGTTGAACTCCTCCGGATGCACCTCTTCGCAATAGCAAAGCTGTGCAAAATATAAAGCAGAATAGAACGCTGTCCGTACCGGTGTCTCCGTACCATTGTCAAACCAGAACGTACACATCACTTTGTCTGTATGCTGCTCCCTGCAGGATGCCATCCCCTCACGCAGTGTTTTCTTTGCTTTGCTGTAATTTGGTGCAATTCCATTCCAGGTCCACCCACCCCCTGCAAACCGTATGTTGTTCGTCAGCTTTCGGTGAAGCCGGATATTTTTATCGTAGATCTCCCTTTCATGATGATAATAATCCCAGTAAACCAATGTGAGATCCTCAGGAAGGCTGCCCGGAAGATTAAATTCCGTATCATCCGGCAGATCGTAATAATCCCCGGTGGGTGACTTGAGACGGAAGAACATATCACTCCAAAGCATCATTTCCAGTCCTTCTTCCCGGCAGATACCAGACACCAGTTCCAGATGGCTTGTCATAATTTCGTATCTCTCCTGAAATCCGTTATTGCGCAGATACTTTCCAAGTCCCAAAAGCTCCGCTTCATCCATGCCCACATGTATTTTTTTAGAAGAAAAAGGCCTGGATACGCTTTGTATCATTTTTTTTATGAATTCCTCGGTATCCTTTGTGCCCACCATCAGGATATCTTCCGTGTCACGGAGGTTTTTGGTCTTTGGCCAGCGCAAATAGGTATGGAGATGTGCCAGGGTCTGAATTGCAGGGATCAGTTCCACCCCCGCCTTATTTCCGTAATCATCCAGCTCTTTCAGATCCTCATAATTATATTTTCCTCTGTAGGCTCCAAAGTATGATTCTCCTGGAACTTCATATACATCCTCCATATAAAGGTAAAGCTGATTCATACCGGAGGCTGCACAGAGACGTATAAACTCTTTCAGCATTGGCTTATCCACCGTTCCGTTTCTGGAACAGTCAATCATAATCCCTGCTTCTTTAAAAGAGATTTTCTCTTCCTTTGTAAATAGTTCCCCTGTTCCATTCTTTATGTTCTGTAGAAATAAATGCAGTGCCCGGTAAAAATGCACTTCTTCCTTTCCATACAACTGCACCTTCTCGCCGTCAAACTCTACCCTCAGAACATCTCCCTCTGTAAATTCAAATGTAATGCCCATACCATCCGCAGCACATTCATGCCCCTGATCTGTTAAAAACATTTGTGTCATTTCTTTTCTGTTTCCTTTAATTCCCGATAAATTAAATTTCATGACCTGTCACCTTCTCTCTTTCTTTCCAGTTTATTTTTTCGGTATTCCGATGGGTAAACGCCTATTTTCTTTTTAAAGACCTTCGAAAAGTACAGCGGATTGGGGTATCCCACCATCTCCGCCACATCCTTAGCCAGTATTTCCTCATCCATCTCCAACAGGTTTTTTGCCCGGTCCAGACGGATTTTCTGAATGTACTGAGACAGTGTATAGCCACTGTATTCTTTAAAAAGTGTACTTAGATAAGGGGCTACAAGCCCGAATTCTGATGCCAGTACCGCCGCTGTTATGGGTTCCGCCATATTTTCTATGATATAGCACTCCACCTTTTTCATAAGATTCTCCGAGGACTCCGCTTTCCTGTAAATCTTTCGTTCATCCAGCATCTGTCTTAAATTCAGAAATAACTGCCTCACATCAGATGAATACAGGATCAGATTCCATATGGTTTCTTCCCGTTCTTCCTCACTGCCAATTGCAGCTAACGTCTGTTCCTCCATGCTCTGCAGAATCCTGCTGATGATTTGAAGGCATTCTTTTTGACGAATCTTACGGGCAGTGAAAAATGCCTCAGCCTCTTTTAGAAACACTTCCTTCCTGGTATCAGACAATTCTCTCCCCAGGGAATAAAAGATATCATCTCCAGCGGGATATGGAGTAACAGTACTGTCTGCATCTCCTTCGATCACAGAACTTTCTCCAAAAAGGATATTCTCCTGCAGTTTCCTTCGCAGCTGATGGCTGACCATGGGAATTTCATGGGTTTCTAATAAACCTTCATGGAAGGCTGCCGTAATCTGGATTCCTTTTTCCTTCATCTCCTCCAGCATTTTTCTTGCAAAAACTGCCAAATCTGCTTCATTCTCCGGGACAATCAGCAGTATTTTTTCATTTGCCTGATTCTTTTCAAAAGAATATACACAGGATGCTTCGGTTAGCAGCCCTGCCGCAACTGACTCTATATCCATTCCCCGCCAGAAGTCACATTCAACAATATTCTCCTCCATGCCATCCCGAATCAGCGGTCCTGCACAGAAATAAACCATCTGCAGCTTCTCTCCCGGCTTGGCAGGCTTTCCCGTATAGACTGCCTCAGCCAGTCGTTCTTTTTGCTTTTTCATAAGCATACTTGTGTATCTCTCTGAAATATTCTGAAGGGTTTTCTCCAGTTCCTCTTTCACGATCGGCTTCAACAGATATTCCTTTACTCCGCATCGGATGGCCTGCTGGGCGTAACTGAAATCACTGTATCCGCTGATTACTACTTTTGCAGCCTCCGGATATTTTTCATTTGCATAATCCATAACTTCGATTCCGTCTGCTAAAGGCATATTGATATCGGTAAAGATCACATCTACCCGGTTACTTTTTAAATACGTAATTGCTTCTTTTCCATTATGAGCACACATGACTACCGAAAATTCCGGATTCAGCTTTTCTATCATCGTCTTTATTCCTCTTAAAAGGGGAATTTCATCTTCCGCTATAAGTACTTTTATCATTTAACTCTCCCCCTAATAAAACCACGGCACCTGTTTCCCCGTTATACAATTGAAAAACAAAAGATTCTCCATAAGTTATTTTCATCCTGGTATAAATGTTTGGAAGACAGAGCCCGCCAATCGCAATATTCTCCAATATGGCTTTTACATCACTCCTGTCCAGATCCTCTTTCTGCTTTTGGAACTTATCCAGGAACTCATCGCTAAAGCCGCTTCCGTTATCTTTCACGGTTATATACCATTTATCCTCTTCCGTCCAGGCGCGTATGGAAATATTCCAGACCGGATTTACATTTTTAAGCCCATGCTGAAAACAGTTCTCACAAAGAGGCTGTATAATCAGTTTGGGGATACAGATATATCCTGCATCCTCTTCTGTCTGTATCTGAAACTCAAACAGATCTTCATACCTCACTTTCATAAGCAGCATGTAATCCTCAGCGATTGCAAATTCCTTTTCTACAGTACTGAATCCATCACCCATCTGAGTATTGTACCTTAGTATTTCTCCCAGCTTCTGACAGATATCCGGTACTTTTTCATTGCCGTCCAGCTGGGATTCCATAGATATAATCGCCAGCATATTATGTAGAAAATGTGGGTTCATCTGAGACTGCAAAGCAAAAAAATGGGATTTCACTTCATTGGTTTTTGCCGTAATCTGATTCTGCATACTGTCATTTAGCTTCTTCAGCATAGCATTGAAAGAATCCTCCAGACGCAGCACAATATCTGCAGAATCTTCATCCGCAATTGCCACGTGCAGATTATCCATCGTAATGGATTTCATGGAATCATTCAGGTTCACCAGTGGTTTCGATAAATGCCTGACCAGAATCTGTTCCAGCATAACGGCAACGAGCATTATAATTCCTACCGTTGCAGCCAGTACCAGGTAAAACTGGTTCATGGCATGGTTGAATTCAACCGGATTTTTGTAAAGTTTTACGGAATAGGGCGCATTCTCCAGCGGAACCTCCATCCTGTAGATATCTTTACTTTCCAGATCCATCCCGCCTGTTGTGCGGTAAATGCTTTTTCCATCCTGGTTCAGGATTTCCGCCTGGATTCCCGGTCCGAAGTCTGCCAGAATTCCATCCAGTTTTTCCGTTGATTCCTGAACTTCTACATATCCGCATCTGGAACTGTTGGAGTAATAATCTTTAATTTCCCGCACTACCGCCAGATAATCCGTCCGCTGTGCCTCCCCGGATGCCAGTACATCCGTCCCAGGTTCCCGGTAGAACACATATCTGTCCGCCTCCTGAAAGAACTCCCGGACATCCCGAAAGGCGGTTCCTGCGAAAAACTCCTTCACTCCCTTCTCTGTAACTGCCCGGTTAGAAGTGCAGACCCAGTCATTGTAACGATTATATAGACAGATTCTGGAATGCCCGTCATTTTTAAAGTTATAGGACTCCAGAAGCTTCTTGACTTCTCCCGTAACAATGGGATGACTGGTAAAGTAATTCACTTCCGGTTCTGCCGGAAGTGACTGGAAGACCCTTACAATATCCGGGTTCGCCGCTATCTGCAGCGCCGCTCTGTCCATATCGTAAAACAGAATATCCAGCTGCGTGGCTGTCTTTTCCGTAATAATACGAAAATCCTGCTCTTCCTTCTCCTTCATCTCTCCCACTACAATTCTGTTGAAATATCCCACAAGTCCTAAAATAATTAACATCATGATCACAGTATGGTACAGAAAAAACTTGGTTTGGTACTTTAATTTCTTCATTTCTATTCCCATTGCATATTCCAGGCAAGCCTGCAATACTGCCACAATATAAAGCGTATGAAAGCATCAAAATGTGGCTCCCTTTCAATTTCAGATTTTCTTTCACTCTTTTACCCGTTCTTCTGTTCATCATACCTTATCTGTATCAATTTTTGAAGTACCAAACTCTTTTCACAGCGGCTAATGACTTTAGGTAATCAGCCCTTTACCGCCCCCGATGTCATACCTTCCACAATATATTTCTGCAGACAGAGATATAAAATAACAATCGGCAGTACCGTAATGACAAGTGCCGCAAACACATAATTCCAGTCCCTGGAATAAAGCCCATAGAAATTAAAAATCATCATTGGAATCGTCGTGCGCTCCGAACTGCTCATGAGATACAGCGGAACCTGAAAGTTATTCCAGATGCCGATAGCCGCAATAATCAGATTGGTAATGGTAATCGGCTTCATAATCGGAAGCAGAATTTTGAAAATCAGCTGAAATGCATGGCATCCGTCCATAACAGCGGCTTCATCTATTTCTCTTGGTATCCCTTTTACATAGCTTGAAAATGTCATGACGGCAAATGGAAGGTTCACTGCTGCCAGAACCAGAATCACACTGAAATAAGTTCCGTACAAATGCAATTTCAACACTAAGGCATATGTAGTAACCATCTGCATCGTAGCGGTAAGCCCGAATACAAAATAATAATACAGGCCTCTGCCCTTATTGTCATCCCGCCTGGAGATAATAATTCCGGTCATTGCACCGAAGACAATAATCACCGCTACCGCCGTAACCGTTATGATCAGGCTGTTGGCATAACCCCGTAAAATCCCTCCTGTTTCAATTACATGCCTGTAATTTTCAAACTGCAGCTGTTTCGGTAGGTTTAAATTCATCTGAAGCGCTTCTCCCTGGGTCTTAAAGGAACCGAATACCATCATAACAATCGGTATAATATATACGCTGGAAATGAGAATTAAAATCAGAATTGTCACCATTTTTCCCATCTTTTTCTTTTTCACTAGGTATCCACCTCCCTGGATCTTAAAAATTTATTTAATGCAAACGTGATTCCCACTATGAAAAACGAAAGGATTAAGGCACTCGCACTGGATTTACCAAGCAGTCCCATACCAAATGCCCGGAAAGTATAGGTGCTGAGCACCTGGGTATCAAATCCGGGACCCCCTCCGGTGAGTGAGTACACCAAATCAAATACTTTCAGGCCGCCTGTAATGTTTAAGGTTACCACAACCGTAAAGGAAGGTGCCAGCAGAGGAAGTGTAATCCGTTTAAACTGCTGCCATTTTGTCGCTCCGTCTATCTGGGCACTTTCGTAGTACTCCCCGGGAATCGCCTGCAGACCTGATATAAATAAAAACATGGTAAATCCTGCCCACATCCACACTTCGATAACGATAATCCAAAGCATTGCTGTCCCATAACTTCCAAGCCAGTCCCTGGTGAGGTTTCCCTGCCCGATTGCCGTCAGAAAGTTGTTAATCAAACCGTCCTGTTTCAGGACTCCCGTAAACAAAAGCCCTACGATCATACAGCTGAGCACACAGGGAAGATAAAATAAGGTTCTGAAAATACTGTTGCCTCTGAATTTCTGCACAACCAGCAATGCCAGGAGCAGCCCAACCACTGTTTTAAAAACAGTAGTGCTCAGAGCAAAAAGCATTGTATTCCACATGGACCTGAGAAATACTTCATCCTGAAATAAATTAATCACGTTTCTAAGTCCGATAAATTTCGCATTGTCCATCCGGTCCATGTTCCAGTCTGTAAAGGAATAAAAGAATGCAGTAATAATCGGTATAATAAAAAATATAGTATAAACCAGCGCCGCCGGAGCTCCCAGCCACATGGGATAAATTTTTGATAACTGTTTCTTATTGATAGCAACCACCTCTTTCTCATTGAAAAGGAGCTGCTATTGCAGCTCCCCTATTTCCTGTATCTTAGAATCCTTCTGCGCCCTGATCAATCATGTACTGTTGGAAGTCGCCCTGGAATTTCTCCATAATCTGTTTCCCATCCATATTACCCTTTGCAGGAGCATCTACGTAATATACATATAAAGTACTTTCGAACAGAGGATTGAGATCCATAACAGAGTAGTTAAACTCAGGAATAACTTTTCCGGCTTCAATATATTTTTCATTTACAGCTTTCAGGTATTCCGGAACTTCTCCGCCATTTACATCCTTGAATGCAGGGAATGCCGGTCTCTCTTCAAAATATAAATCTGCATATTCCGGTGTTGCCCAAAGATTCAGCACCTTCTTGACCGTATCCATATTTTTCGAATTCTTATAAACTACAAAACCAGCAGATGACATATTCTCAGTCATAACATCCACGCCATCTTTCATAGACATTGCGAACATCCCTATCTTAGCTTCCGGATTTGCCTCCAGCACTGAGGCTGCAAAGAAATCTCCGTTGAAATGCATGGCTGCCTTACCTTCTGCAACCGCAAGAATCGCATCGTCATATGTGGCTGAAGCAAAATTATCATTAATAAATCCTTTTTCATACAGGCTTAAGTATTTATCAATCACCTCTGCAAATTCCGGAACATCCGTCCATTTTGCCTCATTTTTCATTATCTTTTCGCTAAACTCTTTTACTTTATCATCCCCAAGGGTCTTGGCAAAATTATCCGTCATAAGAACCTGTGGCACCCATGTGTCTTTTGGCATGAAAATTGGTGTTACCCCGCTGTCCTTAATTTTCTGGCAGACATCCAGGAACTCTTCCCAGGTATTTGGAACTGTTACACCACACTTTTCAAATACATCTTCGTTATAGGTAAATCCATGTACTCCTGGTACGGATAGGAATGGAAAGCCATAAATTTTCCCGTCATCAGCCGTTACATTATCCGGTATTTTCAGTTTGCTTACCCATTCTTCACCAGACATATCTGCAAAATTAGCAGCCGGATCTACGATGTCATAGATAGCAGGCACATTGTAATCGATCAGATCCGGACACTCGCCGGAATTCAGCTTCATTTTAATCATGTTCAGCGACTCATCATCCGGAACTACCTGAACATCCACTTTGATGTTCTCCTCTTTTTCTAATTTCTTAATCATATTCTGCAATCCCGGGAAATTTCTCGACTGCTGCACCAGTGCCGTGATTGTCTGTGTCTCACCGGATTTGCTTTCTGCAGTTCCCTCCGTATCAGTATCTGCCTTTGCTTCGGTAACCTCCTTGCCGGCTGTTGCCGCCTTATCTGAATTGTCTTTGCCTGTCCCACAGGCTGCAAGTGAAAGTACCATTGCTGCCGATAGCAGGACTGCTGCCGCTTTTTTCTTTTTCATTTCAATTCTCCTCTCTTTGATTGATACATATAAAATAATACAATTTATAGGTTTCGTACATGGCATATTTTCAAAAGCTGCATGTCTTTTTTTAAACTTTTTCTATTTATACCACCTTACATAATCCACTTCCATCTCAGCAGGTAGATACTCATCGGCAATTGTACCAATCCATCCCCCAAGCCCATAACTTAAGATAAAAATTTCCGGAGTATTTGGCACATTATTTTCCTGTGTTGCTACTACCTCTCCATCCAGCATAAAATGAATATACTCCGGTGTCCATTCCATCCCAAACTTATGCCACTTATATGGATTTTTAATGGTTGGCTGTGCATGGAATTTCTCATGGGGATCATATGTATAATTGTCATAATGCATGGTAATCCAGTATTTTTCAGCCAGTCCTGCATGTTCCGGTGCTCCCTTTGGATGGGGTCTTTCCAGAATGTCAATCTCAGCACCGAAGTTTTCCTCATCTCCCCATAGCCATCCCCCATTTGCTTCATCTGCCTGGGGCATTGTCCACACTGCCGGATTGCTTCCCGGTACATCAGGAATTTTAACCATTGCCTCTACATATCCATATTTTTCTTCGAATTTATCTCTGGTCTGAACCATAGCAGAACGGTAATTACTAGTCACTCCGTCAAACACCGTTTCTTCCTTACTTCCAAGCAGCCGTAAAGTTCCTTCGCTGACATATGCATTATCCGGATGAACTGCAACATCAGGAGAATTACCGTAACGGAACAATCCGGACTCCTTTAAGTCTACACACCAGTTATTCCATTTTGTAAGATCCAGCGTATCTCCATTGAAGTTATCTTCAAACACAAGAACCTTTCCCTGAAGTTCCGGTGCATTTTCAGCTGATACACTGACCTCACAGGATGCTGTTTCTCCTGCTTGCGTATAACCTGTTATCGTTCCGGTACCTTCTTTTATTCCCGTTACCGTTCCATCTGCTAAAACCGTAACCGCTTCCGGATTGCTGCTGTTCCATGAAATATCCTCACCGGCAATTTCGGTCAGCTGAAGAACTTTGCTCTCTCCTTCTGTCAAGGCCATGGTCTGCTGACTGATTCCCGCCGGCTTAATGGATTCATAAAAGGTAAACTCCGCTGCGGTAGCTGCTGTCTCAACCACAATGGGCTTTTCATTTAACCCCTTGTCACCTGTTTCCCATGCAGCATCCCAGAAGGTATTCCGATCCCGGTCAAACGCATTTGCGATTTCAGCGCCTTTGTGCTCACTGTTTGCCAGAACGGTCATTTCCTCCACATTAACTTCCTGCTGCTGGTAATCATTGCCGTTCCCGGTTCCCTCCGCCATTGCCAAAAATCCTGTAGAACAGAAAACCATAGCAAATGCCAGCGTTCCATAAATAAATCGTTTTGCTTTCATCTTTTTCCTCCCTTTCCCTTTTATAACTACAATGATAACTTTATCGGAATCCGCTATATTTGTACATGTACAATATTCAGAACTTATATGTACGAAATTAAAAATTAATTTACAATCCTATGAAAATAAACGCATTAACACACCGCCTGTCTGTGTCAGGGCATTAATTTTTCACATAAGCTTTCTTATACAAAAAAACAGAACCGCATAAGACATTCTTACGCATGCTCTGTTTTAGTCTTTTCTCATCTATTCCAATCCATTTCCATTAAATACTACGAATTTATGACCATAATTACTCCATATGGTACAAGGATCCTTCCCGAAATAAAACGTGCTGAAAAGCGCCTCGGATTCGGAAAGCCCAAATGCCAGCTCGAACAGCTCTTCTGTCATAGCAAAATATATCTGATCCTCTTTCAGGCACAGCCTCTCCAGGTATTCTTTCTCTTCCGGTTTTAAAAATGACTGAATGCGCTCTTTTTCTTCCTGCTTTAAACTGCCGTAATAAAAATCCAGATAGCAATTCTCCATTCCATTTTCTGATATTTTACGGCGCAGATATTGATGCAGATCCTCTCCGGAGCCTTCTAAATACTCCCATTCATAATTTCGAAAGCCTTCCTCAATATTGTCGAAACAGATACAGCCCTTATGAATTAATTCTTCTCTTGTCAACGGAACGGGACCAAATATTTCCTTGGACATTTTCAGGATTTCCAGCATATGTCCAAGATTGCCTTCCCCCGCAAACTTTCTCATATCAAAATAATTCTGTTCAAATCCCAGCCAGTGAAGCGGATGCTTTTCCGGTTTTAATATGACCTCATGCCGCAGAACACCTGCATAGACTTCCATTCTCATATCCTGGAAGTGCCAGCAAAAGTCCATAAAATAATATAATTTTACATCCTCCCTGCTGATGCCGGTCTCTTCCTCCAGTTCTCGATAAGCCGCTTCTTCAGAAGTTTCTCCCGGTTCAATCTTACCACCTACAAAATTAAAAAGACCCTCATACGGATCATTCATTCTTTTACAAAATAATATCCGATCCTTTTTTGGATTCAATATAATAATCGTATTATAACTTCTCATAACTGCCCCCTATTCCTGTACTAAGTCTGTCCCTCCTGCCTTACAGAAAGTTAGCAAAAATCGATGCTCCCACTACCGTTAATATACCGGAAACCGCAATCGACAAACTGCTCATTGCCCCTTCAACTTCTCCAAGTTCCAGCGCCTTTGAAGTCCCAATTGCGTGGGAAGAGGTCCCCAGTGCCAGTCCTACGGCTATCGGTTCATAGATCCGAAACAGTTTACACACCAGTTCCCCTACAATATTACCGAGAACGCCGGTTACAATGATAACCGCAACCGTTATAGTCGTTACTCCGCCTAATTCATCCGACACACCCACACCGATTGCAGTGGTAATGGACTTTGGTAATAGTGTAACATAATATTGATGCTCTAGTCCAAACAAATATGCCAGTGCCAGCACGCTGACTAAACTGGACAGTACCCCGGATACAATCCCAAATGTCACCGCCACCATATTCTTTTTTAAAAGCTCCAGTTGCTGGTACAGAGGAATGGCAAGACAGACCGTTGCCGGAGTCAGGAGGTAACTGAGATATTTCGCTGAATCATTAAAGCTGTCATAATCCACTCCCAGCAATTTAATCACCAGGATCACAAAGATAATGGAAATCAGCAGGGGATTAAAAATGGCTTTTTTAAATTTTTTCCGGATCAGAATACCTATAACGTATCCCAAAATGCATACTGCAACGCCAAAATAAACAGACTCACATAGAAATTCTTTCACTGCTTTCATCGTCCTTTCGCTGTTTTTGAATAATCTTCTGAGATGACTTACCCGTTACCACCATAACAATAATTGTCGTCAAAAAAGTTATAACCACTATAGGGAGCAGAATCTTCTGAAGATCCCCCCATACTACAATCAATCCTACCGCGGCTGGAATAAACATGGGCGGCATAATATCCAGTAAGAAATGTGCCGCATCGATTACCCGGTGTAGTTTTATTATTTTAGTTGACAGACAAAAAAGCATCAATACCAGACCATAGATACTTGCCGGTATGGGAAGGGGAATAAAGTAGTGCATCATTTCCCCTAAAAAGGTTATAATTAAAATAATCCCAAATTGACCCAGTAATTGCATAAATCTCTCCTTTTCCTATGTGATACCCTGTTATTTAAACAGGGCTTTGCGCATATTTTTTACCCTTACTGGTACAGCAATTTCTAAAAAGCCAGGAATTCCAATGGCTGCTTAGAAAACGCCGCACACGATTATACGATCAATACCTAAATTATTGTATAATTGTATACAATCTTTGTCAAGTGTGATGCTGTACGTAATTTATCTATTGTATCTAATAATTTTATGCAACTATACGAATTGTCGTTCCGGGTTCCCTGGGATCAGCATCACAAATAAAGTGCTGGCTGTTGTTCTAGATCTTAAGTCCCTCATCTACCAGCCTGCGAAATGCTGACTCAAACCGGATATCATCTTCTTCCGTCCTCTTTTTCGGACCTTTTCCGTGGAATTTGGAAGAACTACGCCTTGCCTTTTTAGACATATGCCGTTCAAACAACATCTGGTCAATATTTTCATTTGTATATTCTCTACCGCTCTGGTGTATCACATGCACCCCTTTGCCAAGTGCCATTGCAGCAACCCCATAATCCTGGGTTACCACAATGTCTCCCTTGACAGACTTTCCAATCAGGGCAAAATCTGCCGAATCTGCCCCTTTATCAACGATTATAACCTGCGCATAATCCGAACTCATAACATGTGAAGTATCGCAGATCAGAATCAGAGGAATCTCCTTCTCCTGAGCCACTTTCTCAACAATTTTTACCACCGGACATGCATCAGCATCCACCAAGATCTTCATATTTTCCCCCAATCACAATTATTTACTCCCTTTTACCATTTATCAAGCATACTCTAATACCGGTTGTGCACATACTCTGCAAAGCACATAAAATCCTTTATCTCAAGCGCTGTTCCATCATCTAAGACAGCCCGCCCCTTCATTTTTCCAAACACCTGGTGCTGGTCTGTGCCCACAAGAAGAACATCCATTTTTGCAGCACGGTCAATTACCGGCTCAAATTCCATTTCAAACCGCCCGTCACTGGAAGTAAACGTCCAGGTTTTCAAATAACTGTCCGAGGGAATATGAAAGGTCACATCATCCAGCTTATGTCCCTTCCCGTTATAAAAAAGAATATTCTCCGACGCTGCACTGGTATCCCCAAATCCATACCCGATATTAAATCCAAATGGTTTCCCGTCAACAATTCCATTTCCAGATCCCCAATACCAGCTATTATCATAGGTCCAGACGCCGCGTCCCCAGTCCAGTGTCCCAAAATCTGTATCCGGAGAAAAGAGAAATTCCCGATCTCCCAGCCGCATTCTGCCTTTTGCCCTCATGCAGTTAATTTTCTGGTTATAATAAAACGCGGATTTCTTTTCCTTCCACGGAGTAGCTATCACCATTGAATCCTGCTGGGTTTCCTCTAATATAATATCACAGGAAAATTCTTTGCCCTCGAAAAAGCGGGGCCACTTACAGCGAATCCTCCTTTTTCCATTCTGCACTTCAAAACGCATATGCATTTTTTTATCATGATAGCTGGTGTTTCCTTCCATAGAATTAGAAGGCAGATGCATTCTTCCCATGGTAAACGGCTTTAAGATTGTCTCCGTATGTTCCCAGGGTCTGGTAAAATCCAGAATAGACGCAGACTCCAGCCCGATGTAACCATCATCTGAAATCGTAAATGCCGCTGCAAAATCCTGATTCAAGACCAGATAATAATCCCATTCTTTAATTCGGAATTTGGGTGTTTTAATCTGGCTTCTGTCATAGATCTGAACCTGACTCCTGGACCATCCAGGCTCCGCAATGCTTCCATCTTTCTTCAAAAGCGGCTGGCTTGCCGTAACTTCATGATTTCTCATACGCGCTCCTTTCCCGCCGTCATATCCAAATGACAGCGTTGGAAAATAAAATATTTCCGGTTATTTATTCCATATATCCATGCTTTCTTTCCAAACCACGGGACTTCCTACCAGAATGGAGCAGGGTGCATCCAGTGTTATGGGGAATCCATCCATTGTCGTGATGACCCCGCCAGCCTCTTCCAAGATAACCGATGCCGCAGCATAATCCCATGGCTGAAGCAGCATTTCAAAATATAGCCCGTTTCTCCCGGACGCAATATGGCAGATATCCATGGCTGATGATCCGCCATTTCGGATTCCGTGGCTCTGCAAATACAGTTTTTTTGCAAAGTCAAAGCTGCGGTCCGTCTCCTCTGAGTTGTACCTGGCGCAGCCAAATGCCACAATACTATCCTCCAGAGATGAATTCCTTGCCGTCAGGCATTTTTCATTGCAATATGACCCTTCACCTTTCTTTGCCCAATACATCTCATCCAGATATGGATTATATACAACCCCCGCAATTCCCTGCCCTTGATAGGCAACCCCTACGGAAATGCAGCTATGATGGTAATCATGAATAAAATTAGTTGTTCCATCGATAGGATCGATAATAAAGTAATAACCTTCTCCCAAAGGTTCCTGCAGATGGTTCTCCTCCCCAATAAAACCTGCTTCCGGAAAAGCTTTTTTCAATCTGTCTACTAAAAACTCCTGTATCTGACAATCATATGCGGTAACAAAATTTGCAAATCCGCTTTTTTCAAATATATTTTCACTCCCGGCATGGGCATTTTTCAGAATCAGCCCTGCCTCCCTTACAACTTCTTTGATTTCTGTCAGCATTTGGTCACCTCAACTTTTTTCTTTGATTCACCTCTTTCAAAAACACCAGAGTATCATCACTGGAATCCTGATTTGAAAAAGAATAGTCCAACCCCCGAAACTGCTTGATATCTGCAATATCAGCAATCTGATTCTCTGCAAGCCAGCGTACCATTTCCCCTCTTGCCATTTTTGCCTGGGTTCCTTTCACCCGGATTTTACGGATCTGATCCCGCTCCACCGCTTCCCCGAATACACAGGTAACAAACCGCACATCCGGCTCCAGAAACGGTTCCACAGCCTTGCTGTATTCTTTAGATGCCAGATTCAGAATGACCTTATCATCCCGGACAAGCTCCCGATAAATACGTTCTCCCCAGTACTGGTACAGGTTCCTGGCTTCGCCTGCAGCCAGAACAGCCTGCATCTCCAGCCGGTATGGATACACTCCATCCAAAGGCTTTAGAATACCATAAAAACCGGAAAGAATACGCAGATTTTCCTGTACATATTCCCACTGTTCATCGGAGAATACCCGGGGTGCCATATATTGATACTGAATGCCTTCATATGTTAAAAGCGCCGGGGTCATATCTGTGAATCCCCCGGATTCATCTAACCGTCTCATATTTCGATATCGCCTGAAATTCAACTCAGCAATTTTATCATTGCACTTTAATATTCCTTTCAGCTCCTCATACGAAAGCTTCTTTAGAATCTTATGTAATTCCTCAGCTTGTTTTGTAAAAGACGGAGCATCGCTCACAGCCATAGAATTTTCATCCTGCACCATTTTCTTTGCAGGAGATATGATAATCTTCATAATCATCTCCTTATCATCTGTATTTTAAACTAAACTTTACTATATCTATCCTTTATTATAAACGCCTGATTTCTATTTCTTAAAAATCTGCATCATATCTTATCCTTTTGTTCCCGCATGCTCTTGTTCCTGGCATCTGCTAACACCCATAGAAAATTACATCTCAAATGCCTCCATTTATTCGGATACTCCTATTATAAACTCTTTGCTGCCGTTTTTCTACTATATCTTCAACTCCACCTGTAAAAGGGGAAAACTTCCAATAAAAAAACGGCAGGCCCGTCAATTAGCTCTGCCGCTTTCTTTCTAAACTACTCTGGCACCAAATGGCATTAATGCCAGTTTCGCAATTTTAAACTGCTGTAATCCAAATGGTATTCCTACAATGGTAATGCACAAAACTGCACCGATGACTGCAGACTCGATTGCCAGAGGTATACCGGAAAAGATCAGCCATAATACATTTAACAGTAACGAGCCAACGCCGCCGCCATACTCCACCTCTTTCCCAAATGGGAAAAAACACAATCCTGCAAACTTAAAACACTGGGTTCCAACAGGAATACCCACAATGGTGATACACCAGAGACAGCCAATCAGAAGCCAGCTGAGCCCTGATATAAATCCTCCAAAAATAAACCACAAAATATTACCTAAACATCCCATATTCGATCCTCCTATATTCCGCTATTTTCTGCACTAAATAAATTCCGGCACTATTTGTATTTCTCGCACTAACTATATTTCTCGTACTAATATTATATTTCCGGCACTATTTATATATCCGGTACTATTTATAATACCTGTATTTACACTGAGCATCTCTTTTCTGTTAGCGCATCATTCTTTCCAGTTCATAAAGTGCATGTTCTACATGCTCTATAGCCTCCTCAACCTGTTCCTTACTCCGGTTGATTTTTGACTGCACATACCAGTCTGATACTATATTGTCCAAAAAGAAGTCAGCAAATACTGCAAAACCTCCAATATCAATATTCATATCCGGATGCATACTTACATCCCGCAATTCTTTTTGGAATTTTCCAAGAAGCATTTTTGCATTTTCCATCTCTGCACTGGCACTGTCAATCTTTGAATGCTTAAGCATACCGCTGATAAAACCGCCTCCAAGCATATCCCAGATTCCAAAACCTTTGGCACTGGACAATGAATGGTTTACACGGTTCAGGCTGTCTAATGCTGCTCTTCCCGCCGCCAGCGCCTCCTCAATTTCCCTGTTATTTCTTTCTGCATCGTACATAATCTTTCTCCTCTCTCGGCCTTTTAGCCATGATAGGCCTTTACAGGCTCTTAACTGGTGTCTGGTTACTGTGAAGACTGCCGGTTACAAAGAGCAAAAATAAAAGACTCTTATCGCAGCAATCTTCGCTACAATAAAAGTCTTGCACATTTCATTCGATACGGATATAAAATATCGTATTGACGATTTCGAATCACCTTTCGGTTAGGCTACTCCCTTTTATGTAAATTTAATATATCATACCGTATTTTCTATGTCAAGAATATGGATCTTAACTTTTTCTGACATTTTTCAAACAAGATCTAGCAGGATGGAGTACTAGTACTTTCTTCCGCACCTGCTGCAAAAAGCATCCTGTGCTCCGCCCTCATTTCCACATGACGGACAGATTTTTTTAGAGTTATCCACATTTTCCGTTTTTTCTGTTGATAACATCTCTGTTGCTGCCGTTGAAGTAACGGTTGCTGAGGACACTGCATTTGCCGCCTGAGACACCCCATCGTTTGAAGGTGCGGTTTCACTCTCTGAGTAAGATACCGTACTCACTGCCGGTGCCATCTGATTCCCTGCATACACTGGATTCGCCGCCGGTACTGCTGTACTCGCCATTGCTGCCGGTGCGGCTGCACTCACCATTGCTGTCTGCGGCTGGAGCATTCCAGTATTTTGATATACTGGCTGGCTCTGGGTGACAGCTGTTTCACGCATAGCATCTTTTTGTGGATCTCTCATAACAAAATCTTCTTTTTTAGGCATAGGAGGAATCTCACACTCTTTAAATTGCGTTCTGTGATCCACGCCGCCGCCCATTTTTTTATTAATCTCGCTTACATTTCTACAGATAACCACAATCATCAATGCAAATTCGTAAAAAATACGAAGCACCAGATTTCCAAAAATCAGTACTGCAAATCCCAGCACCATCTGCAGGCAGAGAATATTAAAAACACCCACCGTAGTGCAGACACATGCACCAAGTACATAGAAAAACTTTAACAATCCTTCGATAATAAAATTCTTAAATTGCAGATAATCATAAAGCCAGCCAAAGAAACCATGAAAACGGTTTACATTTTTCTTTGACATAAATGCAAAAAATACTACAAACGACATAATAATGCCAATGATTACACCAGCTACCGTCATAACGACCCCAAACTGTTTTAAAATCTCCATATAATGCTCCATTACACTGCCTCCTGACATAATTGCTATATTTCTTCCATTATAGCCCACTTATCTACAATTGTATACCTTTAAGCCCCGTGTAAATTTAAACATTCTGTTAAAATATTATAAACAAATCAAGTCCTTCACCGGTTCCCAGAGGGCATTTGAAAATTAACTACCGCCATCTGTACGCTCCTGCTAATTACAGGAGATTTTCCGGTAAAGCCGTTTTAATAATATATGCGCTACAACAGCTGCCAATACCTCTGCAACAGGAAATGCAATCCATATTCCCAGTGCACCCATGGACCTTGACAGGATATATCCCAGGGGAACCGTAACAACAAATTGCCTGAGCAGGGAAACGATCAGGGACTCTTTCCCTCTTCCCAGCGCCTCAAAAGTTCCGGAATTTACAATTCCGAGGGAGGATACCAGGAAGCCCAGACTGATTACCCGCAGCGCTTCTGTCCCTATCCTCATCATGTCATCTGTAGCATCAAATAACATGAGAATCTGCCTTGGGAAGACAAGCGCACCGATCGTCCCAATCAGCATGACACAGAGAACCACCAGTAGGCTTAAGCGCACCGTCTGCTTCATCCGCTTGTTCTCACCGGCTCCATAGTTAAAGCCAATAATGGGACGCATCCCCTGGACCACGCCATTTGCCGGCATATAAATAAAGGTCTGGAGCTTAAAATAAATCCCCAGTACAGCCACATGAAGATCCGAAAATCTGGAAAGGATACCGTTTAATATGCTCACCAGCAGTGACGGCAGCGCCATCATAATCGTGGACGGTATTCCAACCGCATAGATCTGTTTTATAATTCCCTTATCAAAGCTCACATAGCGTAACGAAATCTTAATTCCGATATCTTTTTTACTGTAGACCAGCACATACAGCAGGAATGCGCAGATCTGTCCGATAACTGTTGCAATTGCCGCTCCCTTTACCCCAAGTGCCGGAAATCCAAGGAGCCCAAAAATCATGATTGGGTCTAAGATAACATTAATGATACAGCCGCTGGCTAAAAGTGCCATCGTGGTTACCATATCCCCCACTGCCTGAAAGATCTTCTCCATGCTGATCTGAAGCAGACAGCCGAATGCCAGGCAGAGCACAATATAAGAATACTCGCACCCCCATTGTAAAATCTTTTCATTTTCCGTGAACATACTTAAGAATGGCTTCGTAACAATGATTCCAACTGCGCAAAACAGAACCGCATGAATCACCGTGAGCAACATTCCGATGGAAGCTGTCTTATTTGCCTTCTCAAAATCTTTTCCACCTATACTGATGGATATGGCAGAGCTGATTCCAACTCCAATTCCCACGGCAACGGAGACCACAATATTCTGCAGTGGATATACCAGAGAGACTGCAGTCAGCGCCTCCGGTCCAAGCCTCGCCACAAAGATACTGTCTACTATATTATAAAGTGACTGCATCAGCATAGAAAGCATCATGGGCACCGCCATAGACATCAACAGCGGAAAAATAGCCCTTGTTTTCATTTTATCTTGATTTACTGCCATAACTCATCTTCCTCCTCTTTCAGTCAAATACCATTTTATCAAACCCTGCTTTCATCTATACCTTATCTACTCTATTCAGCCAGGAACTGTAGTGACAGTGGTGTTACTATAGTTTCTAAACGGACAGCGTATACAGATAATCACAAAGAAAAAGCTATATATTTTCCTGTTTAATTCAGAAACAGGCAAACATATAGCTTTAAAAGCATTCTATGAAGTTAAAACTTAGAAAATCATATCATAAAATATTGCATTTGGCAAGAATTCTTTCTATCTCAGAGCACCTCTGCCTTTTTCTTATGAAGAGCTATGAATGAAGAGCTATAAAAATATGCTGCCTGACAGAAATCTGTTTCTGACCAGACAGCATGTCATATTTAGAATAATTTTTCTACTACTGCACGTGATGTTTCTTCATTATTGTACTTGCAGCTTTCATAATTTTTCTCATAAAATTCCTGATATAACAGATCTATTAAATACAACTGACTCAGCTTTGCCGTCATGGAACCGCCATCTAACGGGCCTTCACTGGAACCGCATAATAATATGGCATCCGAATATGATGTCAGCGGTGATTTCTGGAAATGCGTAATACATGCAATTTTTGCCCCTGCTGACTTCGCCACTTTTGCTACATGTATATTGTCTTTTGTCGCTCCTGAATAAGATATAATTACAATCAGATCCTCTTCCGTTGTCATAGACGCTGCCATGGCCTGCATATGAGGATCCGTAATGCAGATTACCTTGTTGGTAATTCTTAAAAATTTATTCCTTGCTTCTTCTGCAGTCAGAAGGCTGTCTCCAATCCCAAAGAAGAAAACCCTCTTTGCCTGGTCAAACATATCCAGTATTTTGTCAAAGTTATCCCTGCTCAGCAGCATGTAAGTCTCTTTGATTGCAGCTAAATGTAATTGCAGAACCTTTTCTGCCATCTCTCCCAGGCTGTCATCAAACCGCCTGCTTTCCAGAACCGTCTTGGTACTGCTGCTGGAAGTAGCTCCCTGGCTGAGTGACAACCGCATTTTGAACTCCTGATATCCCTGCAGTTTCATTGTCCTGCAGAACCGATATACACTGGTATCGCCTACTTTACAGGCATCTGCCAGATCCGTTATCGACATGTACAAAACCTTACTCTGATTCTTGATTACGTAATCAGCCACCTTTTTCTCCGCTTTTGTAAATTGATTGTAAGATGACTGAATCTCTAAAATGATGTTCGTGTTATCCACCTGTTCACCTCCTTGGTATTTACTCTCAATCTCCCTTTAAATCCAAGGCTATCTGTACAGCCCCCAATAATCCGGCTGTATTCCCTAACTGTGCCTGTCTAATATTTACGTCACGATAGCTCTCCATGACATTATTATACAGAATGTTACAGATTTTATCCAGTATGTATTTTTGTTTCATGACCCCTCCGCCTAAAATTATGCAGGAAGGATTAAAAATGTGTGTAAGAGACACCAGTCCCAGTACAATTTCTTCGATCCATGCGTCAATAATCCCTGCCACTTTCGCCTCTGTGCGATGTTCAAATATCTTTCTTCCATTGCAAAGGCTCTCATCCAGCCGCATTGCATTCTGAACCAAAGCTGTGGTAGAAGCATAGCGCTCGTAGCAGCCGCTGAAAATATCTTTAGAAGCGTCCCGATCTCGGGGATGTATCACGATACCGCCGAACTCTCCTGCTGAAAAACTGCTTCCCCTATAGATTTTACGGTCAATAACAATTGCTCCGCCCACTCCGGTTCCATAAGTAAGGCATAAGAAATCCTGAAATTCCCGACCGGCACCAAAATTCGCCTCTCCAAGAGCAGCGGCATTTACATCATTCTCCACTGCTGTCGGCACATGAAACCGCTCTTCCATCATCCGCTTTACCTCCATACCCGTATAGCCGGGAATGTTAGAATTGGCATAACGGATACAGCCTTTTGAAGAATCTACCTGACCTGCCGTACTGATACCGATCCGGTCAAACCCCTGGTATTCCTCAAGAATCTCCACTGCCCTTTCCATTACCCAGGCACCGCCCTTTTGCGCATTTGTGTCAGCTTCCCTTATATTGCATAAACGCCCATCCGTAAACTCTCCTGATTTTATAGATGTTCCACCGATGTCAAGCACTGCTATTTTCATACTGATTCCTCTCTTTTACAATCTAACAATCTATCCAACTGCGACCTTTATTACACATTTTTTCAGAAAGCGCTCCTCACTTACCATAATTCCGGGCTTATGGGGCTCCTCGCCCATACAGATGATAAAACGCCCCGGTCCCATAACGCAGGAAGCGGATCTGGCGCAGGATACAGTTCCAAAATCTGTCTGCTCATTAAAGCAGTCCAAAGTCTCCGCCTCACCCAAGCCAATTTGTATCATTTCTGTTCCTTCTAGATCTATCTGTATATCCATATATTTTTTGTGAATCTCAAATTTACCTTTTGATTCCTCCTGAGCCTGGGCTTCCATTACATTTGCAAATACCTCTTCCCCCATAATTTCTGTCTTTCCCAGGGGTAATAGACGCAGATCATTGGCAGCCAGGAAATCAACGGCTAAATCCAGGTATCTGCTTATTCCGCGATAACGCTGTATATTCTCTAAATTATCATATATCATCTTTTGGATCCTTTCTGATCTGTAATTGAATGTCCCTCGTTCCGCCCGGTGTAAATACATCGATATATTGTGTCCGATTTCCGTGCCGGGCGGCACTAGATATCTCTGCTTCTTCCGTAAGAAATTGTCAAAAAGAAAGGGAAACCATCTTTTCACACAATGACATTTCATCATATCCGTGTTAGATAGCTTCCCTTATATCCGACAATCAGCCTTTCACTGCTCCCATGGTAATGCCCTGTGTAAAGTATTTCTGGAAAATCAGGAATACCGCAACAATGGGGATTGCTGCCAGAGCTGCACCTGCCATAATCAGTCCGTAATTCGTAGAAAGTTCTGCCTGCATGGTAGCTACACCAAGGGGAATCGTCAGGTTCTTTCTGGATGACAGCATAACTAACTGCATAAAGTAATCATTCCAGGTGTTAATGAAGGTAAAAATTGCCAATGCGGCAAATCCCGGCTTCACAATTGGGAATGCAATACTGGTGAAAGTACGAAGTTCGGTACACCCGTCAATTTTTGCTGATTCCAGCAGTTCCGTTGGAATGTTTTCACTAAACTGCTTCATCAGGAATACACCGAAGGGCCAGCCAATCAGCGGCAGGATAACCGCAGCCATTGTATCATGGATTCCCATCCAGCTGATCATATTAACCAGCGGTACCAGGATAACCTGCTTTGGAAGTGCCATTGCACCGATAAATATCGTAAATAAAATTTTCTGTCCATAAAAGCGTTTTTTCGCTAAAACATACCCTGCAAGTGCAGAAGTCAGGCAGACAGCCAACATGGTGATCAGCGCTATCAGAACACTATTTAGCAGCCATCTTGCCGCGGGATTTTGCACCAGCAGCCTTTGAAACTGCTCAATCGTCGGATTGGTTGGCCACCACTGGGGCGGAATCTTCACGGCATCCCCCTGTGACTTGAATGCACCTGTCATAATCCAGTAAAAAGGAAAAACAAAGATGACAGTCAATATGCTCAAAATAACAGTTGATACAATGGTAAATGGTGTGGATTTTTTGTTCATCTTTATGTCCTCCCTCCTAATATTCTACATCGCTGCCCAGGAATTTAAACTGAAGCAGACTGATGATACCGATTACCACGGTTAAAAATACACCCATTGCATTGGCATATCCATACTCAGACAGCTTAAATGCTTTTTCATACAGGTAATACATAATCGTCGTAGTGGCAAAGTTTGGTCCGCCGGAAGTCAATAACTGGATGAGCGAAAAACACTGGAAAGAGTTAATGGTTGTAATTACTACTATGTAAAGTGTTGTAGGAAGCAGGCTCGGCCATTTAATTTTCCAGAAAACCTGGAACTTGTTAGCACCGTCAACCTCCGCTGCTTCCACCAAAGATTTGTCAATATTACCCATTGCAGCAATATATAAAATAATTGGCTGTCCAACCGCAGTTGTCAACAGGATGATAATAATTGCCCCAAGGGCATATTTCTTATCTCCCAGCCACATAATATTCTGACTTATCACATGACCAGCCTTTAAGGTGTAATTTAAAATACCGGAAAGCGGATCATATATCCATCTCCAGACTACTGTTACGGCAACCGTACCAGTAACAACCGGAAGGAAAAATACACATCTGAAAAAGGATCTTGCAAATGCCTTTCTCTCATATGTCTGTGAAGAAACAAATAACGCAAATGCTACTACAATCGGGACAGAGCCGATTACAATAATAAGTGTGTTGACCAGTGATTTCTGGAACGTCGAATCCTGAATCATTGTGATGTAATTATTTAATCCCACAAAAGTAAATTCTTTCATTGTATAGCGGAAAAAGCTGGTAAATACCCCCATTATCATTGGTATTAATACAAATATTATAAAAAAGAGTAACGCTGGAGCCAGAAAACAATAAGATACTATTGTTTCTCTCATTCTTAGCTTATTTACTTTTTTCATGTTTTCCCTCCAAATCCCATAAGTGTAATAAATAGATGATGTTACAGATCAGGCGCTGCAATTATGGTGCTAATATCTGATTGCAGCGCCCTCTGTAATTTACTCTGAATTCTTATTTCGCTGTTGCTGCCGCATTTGTAATGGAAGCATCTGCCTGCTGTACGAATTCATCTGCTGCTGCCTGTGGGTCTTTATCTCCATTCATGACTGCCTGAAGCATTGGGAACCATAAAGTTCTCATTTCAGCAAATCCGTCGATGGTGTTGTAATATGGTGAATAATATTTGGTCCAGCCTGCCAGAGTTGTCATTCTATCATTGTTGTACAGATCACCAAAGGACTGGCGAACCGGGAAAGAACCTGTTCTGATTACATCTTTTGGTCCCCATTCACTGTCATCGCACACGTACTGGATGAACTTCTTAGAAGCTTCGATCTTGGCATCATCACCGTTATTAAATACGCAGAAACCATTTACCAGATACTCTAATTCAGGAACTCCGTCATCGGATGGGAATGGAGCTTCGATATACTCTACTTTACTGGATTCTAACAGCTCTTTCTGGGTTTCGGGCTGTGCTGGAGACCATAAGAGAGTAAAGGATGTCTGTCCGTTTGCAAAGTTCTGGATGTCATCACCGCCGTTGTATGCGGAACCATTCATTAAAGTACCGGCATCCACTGCTTTTTTGATATAATCAAGGGCTTTTACACCATTTGCATCGTTAATTGTGTATTTTGTAACAGCATCATCTGTAATAGAACTGCTGTAGAGGTTTGCCACAAATGCACGTGTTCCCTGGTCGCCGCCCTGTCCGCTGCAGAATACAGAACCCGGATTATATCCTTTGTCATGTAAAGCGGTTATTACAGTTGTAAAATCATCTGTTGTCCAGCCATCTTTGATTAAATCAGCAACGCCTGCATCTTCTGCCATCTGTTTGTTAAATGCCATATAAAAAGGTGCGGAGCTGATTGGATACATATAAGCAGTGTCTCCGGCTTTACATGCTTGAAGAAGCTGATCGTTTCCAACATCTTTTACGAAGTCATCGGTAAACATATCGTTTAATTCTGCCAGCTTGCCGCTCTTACCATAGTCAATGATACGTCCCGGAGCATCGAATAACACATCACAGATTGTCCCGCCTTCAATTGCCGTAACAATCTTTTCCGGTCCTGATGTAAAGTCAATTGTCTCCAGTTTAACCTTGATATCCGGGTTGGCTTCTTCGAAAGCATCGATAATTCTCTGTTCATATGATCCAAATGCATCACCCGCATTTTCCTGTGTAAATGTAGGGAATGCCCACCAGGTAATCTCCGTTGCGCCACTGGTTGAAGCCTCTTTCGTCTCCGCATCTGCTGCCTGTGTCTCATCTGCTTTTGCCTCAGTTGCTGCCGCTTCTGATTTTGCTTCGGTAGCTGCGTCTGTCTTTGCTTCTGTCTTCGCCTCTGTCGTTCCTGAGCTGGAAGATCCTCCTCCGCAGGCTGCAAGTGAAAGTGCCATAGTACAAGCCAGTAAAAGTGCTATTGCTTTCCTTTTCATATTTTTCTTTTCCTCCTTAAAATAGTTTGGTTTTCGTTTATGATAATTAACGTCCTGTTAATTATTTCAGGTTAATTGCTTCCACATACCGTTTTGTGATATCCATCGGCCTTGTGATTGCTGTTCCGACAACGGCTGCAAATGCCCCGGTTTCCAATGCTTTTTTTAATTCTTCCGGGCACCAGATCCCTCCTTCTGCGATAACAGGCTTTTTGCTCTCTCTTGCCAGTGTTTCCATCATTTCATAATTTGGAAGCTGTGTTCCTTCCGTATATGGTGTATAACCGCTCATTGTTGTTCCAATGAAATCAAATCCGATTTCTGCTGCATGAATCCCTTCTTCTATGCTGGAACAATCAGCCATAAACAGCTGATCCGGATACTTTAGCCGCACCTCTTTAAAAAACTCATCCAGCGTCATACCATCCGGCCTGAGCCTTCCGGTTGCATCAGCCGCTATTATTTCGGCTTGACATGCTACCAGTGCATCTACCTCTTTCATAGTAGGCGTTATGTAGATCTCACACGCTTCATAGTCCTGTTTGATGATCCCTATAATAGGAAGATTTACCAGCTTCTTAATCTCTGTAATATCTTCAACTGTGTTTGCCCGGATTCCGGATGCACCTCCCAGCATCGCCGCATACGCCATGCGAGACATGATATACGAACTGTAAAGAGGCTCTTCCTTTAATGCCTGACAGGATACGATAAGCCCTCCCTGGATCTGGTCCATTATCTCCTTCTTGGTCATCCATATCCTCCTTTCCCTCCGCTCCCAAATGAGCAGATCTTAATTCTAAACTTTGTTGTTCCGTTCGATAAATAGACTATATCACATGCGGGTAAATTTTTCAATATCTTTTTAAGAAAAAAAATTTTTTCTTTTTTCATTGTTTTTTTTGTTCAACAATGATATAATCAGCATATAAAAGAAGTAACAGCTATCATAATTCAACAATATTCGACAAAGAGAGGTAAAATCATGTCAAAATACGATGTATCACGTTTCAAAAATGTAACTGTAGCTTTAAACACTCCATTTACGGCTTCCGGAGACATCGATCTCGATGCTGCAAAAAAACTGACCCGCTACTATATTAAGAAGGGTGTTAAGAGCCTGTACGTATGCGGCAGCACCGGAGAAGGCTTTCTGCTGGACAGCGGCGAAAGAAAAAAAGTTGTAGAGGCCGTTACCCAGGAGGCCGGTGATGAAATGACCATTATCGTGCATGTAGGCTGTGCAGATACCCGCCATTCCCAGGAGCTTGCGAAACATGCCGAACAGGCAGGGGCTGACGGAACTTCAGCCGTACCAAGCGTTTACTATCATGTCAGTGAAGAAAGCGTCTACCGCCACTGGACAGCGATTACAGAAGCTGCTGACCTTTCTTTCTTTATTTATAACATTCCCCAGCTCACCGGATTTAACCTGTCCATGGGTCTATTCCACCGGATGCTTGAAAATGAACGGGTTGCCGGAGTCAAGTGTTCCTCCGATCCCTGCCACGATATTTTAAGATTTAAACAGGCAGGCGGCGAAGATTTTATCGTATTTAACGGACCGGATGAGCAGTTTTTAGCCGGCAGACTGATGGGCGCAGATGCAGCCATTGGCGGTACCTATGGGGCTATGCCGGAATTATACTTAAAATTGGATGAACTCATCCGCCGGGGAGATATTGCTGCTGCCCAGAAACTGCAGGTCATGGTAACCATGTTCATTTACCGCCTGTGCTCCTTCCCCTCCATGTATGGAGCTTGTAAAACGATCATCCGTATGGATGGTGTGAACATCGGCGACCCACGCCTGCCATTCCTTCCGGTAGATGAAAAAGACCCTGAGATCAGAAAGCTGTACGAAGATATCCGCGCAGCTGTAGAAGAGACAAAGAGCTGGTAATACCTACATTCAGGGTTTCAGCGGAAAATCCAGAAAGCATATTTTGAAAACTGCTTTCTGGCAGCTGATAAAGAAAAAGAGCCATATACACGGAAGTAAAGACTTCTCTGCATTATGGCTCTTTTGTCCTGAAATTCTATTATATTAAGAAATATTTCATGATACACTGTGATTATTCTATTAATATATGTTTTGGGTATTCTATTTACATACGTTTATGTTATCCTTTTTACATATGTTTATGTTATTCTATTTATATACGTTTTGGTTATTCTATCTACATTCATTTACGAGGAGGTTTTATAGTGAAAAAACATATTGTATGCTTCGGAGACTCCAACACCCATGGCTATTGCACCAAGACAAACGGACGCTTTTCCGAAGACGAACGGTGGACATGCCTTTTGGGCAGATATCTCGGAGATGATTATCTGATCTGTGAGGAAGGGCTGAGCGGAAGAACGACGGTCTTCGAAGATCCTCTGTTTGAAGGGTTAAACGGTCTGTCAGCAATTTTCCAAAGCCTTATGACCCACGAACCTGTAGATCTTCTAATTCTGATGCTGGGAACAAATGATACGAAGGAACGTTTCAGCTCTAACGCTGAAAACATCGCAAAAGGCATGGAGCGCCTGACCAGAAAATCCCTCTCCGTCACGGATGCCTGGCATTATGGTCCCAAGGTCTTAATAATTGCTCCAGCTCCCATTGAAGAAGGTTATGAAACTACGTTTATAGCTGATGAAATGGGAAAAGGCTGTGTAGAAAAATCCCGGGCACTGGCCTTGTATTATGAGGACATCGCCAAACGGCTGGGCATATATTTTCTGGATGCATCCACCATACCGGGAATCCGTATGCATCCAAAGGACCACATGCATCTGGATTTAAACAGCCATATGCTTCTGGCTAAAAGGCTTGCTTCACTCATTCCGGACATGCTATAGAAATTTGGGACATTAAAAAGCCCTGCTTCACGACTGCAGGGCTAAAAAGGAAGGAGTTATGAAAAAGTTTATATAACAATTCTTTGTTTGTTATGCTTATATCATAACTTCTAAATGTGTACTTTCAATGATGAACTATTGAACGTTCTATGAAAACTCTGAAAACATTTTATTCATATTTCATTCATAATGTGACATTAAAAGACCGTTACTTTTAGTTTGGTACTTTTCTTATTATAAGTCGCCACGGTGATATGAGTGATACCCTTTTTCTTTGCCCGTACCAGACCTTTTCCGTTTACGGATGCCACCGCTTTGCGCTCTGAGGTATATGTAATCTTATTACTTTGGGACTTTGAAGATATGATTGGTTTAATCTGGTAGGTTTTACCTCTCTTCAGCCTAATGGACTTTTTATTTAACTTTATTTTTGCCGGCGCTTTTTTTACTTTCACGGTACATTGGGCTGTCTTCCCGCTGCCTGTGGTCACGGTTATCGTTGCACTGCCGGATTTCTTTGCGGTAATTTTACCGGATGAGTTCACCGTTGCCACTCTTTTATGGGATGTGGTATATTTAATGGAATCCGTACATCCGCTGGGTTTTACAGAAGTCTTCAGCGTATAGGTTTCTTTTACACCCAGAGTTATCTCCGACGTATTCAGACGTATCTGCTCTGCTTCCATAAATGAATAATTCAGATCACAATACCCTTTGTCTGTATTTGCGCCCGGCACTTTTCCTTTGTCTGTATACTGCCACATATCATATGATCCGGAAAATGCCGGCTTTTTAATCCCATAACTGCCTACCCATATTTTAATCCCGGAAAGCTTGGACCAGTCAAAATCATTGGTCAAGCGGTAATCAGAGGAATAGATCATTGGCGTATATCCTGCCTTTTTGATTTTATCACAGAATGCTTTTGCAATCGCCGTGGTATTCTTTTTCCCCTTCTTAAACGTACCGTTTTGTTCTATATCATAGACTACCGGATACTCCAGCTTTCTTCCTCTTAAAATCTTCAGGCAGTACTCTGCTTCTTTTTTTGCCCCCGCCACGGTAGTGGTACAGCAAAAGTGGTAGATGCCGCGCTTAATTCCTGCATTTCCCGCACCATTGTAATTTGCTTCAAACTGCTGGTCCAGATCCTCTTCGTAAGTTCCTGTCTGAGCGCCGTCACCAGTCTTCAGCATAGCAAAAGAGTAGCCCTGCTGCTTCACGCTGTTCCAGTTTACGTCCCCGTTATACCAGGATACATCAATCCCCCTGATATTGGATACAGCCGCCTTTGCCGTCAAAGGCAGCAGACATGTAAGCGACAGCATAATCAGGGATTTTACAAGGTATCTATGTACTTTTTTCATAATGTTCCTCCTCGTCAGTCTGCATGTCCCATGATCGTTATAATATAATGGTATGATGGATTACCATCTGGGGCATGCTTAAATATTACACTTGTAGTTTTTTATCCTCATGATTATGATAACCTTTATTTTCCATTATGTCTATAGTAAATTTTTACAAATCTAAGCGGAACTCTCCTGGTGTTTTCCCCGTAACCTGCTTAAAGATATAATAAAAACTCTGGGGGTTATTAAATCCGGTGCCATATATAATATCGTGAATTTTTATGTTGGGATCTTTCAGCATTTCTTTTGCTTTCTCTATACGAATCTCATTTAAATAGGTATTGGGGCTTTTTCCGGTCTCTTCTTTAAATACCCGGCTTAAATGTACTTTATGCAGTCCGAATTCATCTGCAATATCTTCAATCCCCATATCCGTTTCATAATTCTGCTGCATATATTCTATTATCTTTTTTACCCTGGGGCTATAGGTGACCTGATGTTCCAGAAGATAAATCATCCGGTTGAATTTCTCCACGAACCAGCTGTGTATCTGGGCAACCGTTTCCAGCTCTTCCACTTCCTGCAGGGATATTGTCTCCTGTCCGAATACCTCTCTATATGGGATCTGATGATTGGAACAGAGCAGGGTAAGCAGTCCCAGCAAAAGGGTATTGATATGATGAAGATAATGACACTGCATCATTCCCGGAAGATCCTTTTTATAAATGCGGTCCATATTTTCCATTACATGGGCATAATTTTTAGACTCAAAATCTTTGCGTATCGTTTCAAATCTCTGATTGATCAAATCTACTTTCACACTCTGCTCATTATTACGGACAGCCTCATAATAGAGGATTTTTCCTTTTCCCAAAAATACACTGAAATTAAGCGCATCCCTGGCTTCCTTCGTCCTGACTGCAATTTCTGCTGAACAGTAAAAAGTCTGACTTACCCCCAGGGTTAACTTCCCACCCAGGTACTTTTCCACACTCCCTTTCACATTCTGCAAAATATTGTAACGGATATTCATCGTTTCCAGCAGACTGTGGCTGGAACAAAAAGAGGCAAACATCAGGAATTTTCCGCTGCCGTCATAGCATGCCAGCCCCCTTGCAGCACTGGAAAGCGCCGTATAGATCAGATCCCGTATGTCCTCTTCCACTGCATTCTTATTATATTTAAAATCATCTACGGATAAACATGCTATAAAACAGCTCCGCTGTTTTTCCTGAAAATACTTATCCATCTGTTCGGTGTCTTTCACTCGCCCCTGGGCAATGTTTCGAAAATAGTTCTCATCCTCCTGAATCTCATGTGACCTTATTTTCTCTTCTTTTTCTTTGCTGTACTCCTCTTCCTCATGAATTACATTTTTTAAAATGGCATAAAGTTCGTTGCTGGTATAAGTGTCTTTGATTAGATAGTCTTTTGCTCCCAGCTTCATAGCCTGCTTAGCATAGGAAAAACTTTCATGGCAGCTTAAAATCACGAATTTCTGACTGGGATTTACCCCTTTTACTTTTCTGATCAGTTCGATACCATCCATAACGGGCATCTGGATATCCGTAATAATCAGATCCGGTGTGGTCTTCTCAAACATCTCAAAGGCCTCCTGTCCGTCCAGTGCCTCCCCTATAATCCGGAATCCTGCCTTCTCCCAGTCCAGTGCCATTTTAAGCAGTTCTCTTGCCGGCTTCTCATCATCTACAATCATAACTTTGTACATAGCGCATCCTCCATCAGAATGTATTCTATCATGGCCCGGCATAAACGTTCCCACACACTGTAGTGTATGTTGGAACAGCTCACTTGGTATATGGTATTTTAAATGAGATAAAAGTTCCATATTCTCTGGAACTCAGTATCTGAAGATGGCTTTCTTCCCCATAATAGATCACCAGGCGTTCATTTACATTTGCAAGTCCGATATTATTATATCCTCTGCTGCTTCCTTTTTTTATTTCCAGGATATTTTTCAGCTTTTCTTCTTCAATTCCCACCCCGGTATCACTTACCGAAACATACAGATAGCGCTGATCTGCTTCAAATGATATGGCGATTTCACCGCCTCTTTTAGGTACAATTCCGTGAAACAGGGAATTTTCAACCAGCGGCTGCAAAATCAGCTTGGGAAGCAGGGCGTATTCCGCATTTTGAAAGGCATAGCAATGTATGATGATGTCTACATCATACCGATGCCTCTGTATGTTCAAATAATTTTGAATATTATTAATTTCTTCTGCAACCGTAATCAGATCATTTCCCTGAGACATGCTTGCCCTTAACAGGGTGTTAAAGGAAGTGATTGTCTCCGACAACTCCATGTTCCCTTCTTTTTGTGCCATATATTTCAAGGTGTTCAGCGTGTTATGTATAAAATGCGGGTTAATCTGGGATTCCAGAAGATCCAGCTGGGACTTGACCATCGTAAGTTCTATTTTCTGCTTCTGGTCCTGTTCCTCCAGAATCTTTTCCTGGAGATTTTTAATATTCTCCGACATGGTGTTGAATCCATCCACCAGCTGCGCAACCTCATCGCTGGAAACCGCCTCTACCTTTTGGGGCCAGATGCCGTTTCCAAGCAACGCCATGGATTTATTAATACTTCGGATTGGGTTAGTAACTTTATGGGAAATATAGAAGCTGACAATCACCACAATGAGCAGCATAACAGTTGCAATTGCAGCGATTAAAACGTTCACCTCCCGGATGTGGTTTAAGACATCCTGATAATCAACCAGTCCAACCAGACGCCAGTAGGGGTAATTTGCAATCAGCTTGCTGTACATCAGATATTTTCTGCCATCCACAGTTACCATGCTTCCCCGATTTTCTGAATTTTCTAACGCCTTTACTTTATCCGCACCTTTCACCATGCCGGTAAGCGGGTCCCCATTCCGATAAATAGTAACATTATTTTCATTTACCACATAGGATGTTCCAAAGGTTTCTCTGCATATGCTGTCAATATCCGCAAAGATTCCCGATCTTTTTAAATTCAGAACAACATACCCCAGCCCCTCATAATTTTCCGTGTCATAATACTGTCCATAGTAGGTCAGTGTACTGAGCTGGTCATATCCTGGATTTTCGATCTGCAAAGGAAATGTATTCGGCGTGGTAAAATAGCCAAGCATCTTTTTATCGCAGAAATACTGAAAATCTGGATTGTCAGATACCAGAATATCGTAGGGCTTGTTCACATACCAGGGATCCAGAATCTTTTTCTCACTACTCACAGCATAACAGGATACTATAGAAGAGTCCTTCTGGCGGTACTTCTCAAACTCCCGCCTCAATGTCGACTCATCCTCCATATCCAGGGATCCTTTTTTTTTTGCCTTTTCCATAAGGCTGTATATAATCTCATTATTAACCATGCTGAACTGCAGGTTCCGTACCTTATTGATACTGCTGTCTAAATGGTTGGATACCAGATCAAACTTCTGGTTAATCACCAGATTCATTTCTTCGATCCATCTGGTTGAAAATATGGTACTGACGCTTACGGCAAGGATAATCAGAGAGATAAGAATGACGGCTGAATAATACAGCGTCATTCGAATGCTTAAATGCTTGATCTTTAGTCTTTTCACGGATCTGCTCTCCTTTGCATTTTTCATCTTGCACACCTGCTGCCACCGCACTTTCTTCCCGTCCTGCCATGCAGCTGTCTTATATTCTGCTTTCCTATATTATACTTGAAAGAAACACAATAAGATACAGCTTTCTAACAGCATTTTAGCTGACTGTGGCTTATTGTGTTTCTTATGTTAAGGTATGCGCTGGTAAGATATTTAGGCTGGTTAGATCTTTCGCCCTGTTAGATCTTTGCACCTGTTAAGTTTTACACTGATTTAGCTTTTCGGCTGGTTAGATCTTTACATCGGTTAAATCTCCGCCTGATTATACACTTCCATCAGTAAGATATTTTTCCTGGTTCTGAAACACCTGCAGCATTGCCATGATATTTTCCGGAGGCACATCAAAAGCGACTGCGTGGGTGGGCGCTGCGATATATCCTCCACCGTTCTTCATAATCTTCATTATACGCACCGTTTCCGCCTGAACCTCCTCCGGCGACGCCTGAACCAGAAGCTGCTGCGTTGATATCCCGCCCCAAAAGGTCAGCTTATCTCCATAATCTCTTTTAACTGCTTCTATATCGTAGATCTCCGGCTGAAACGTCTGATAACAGTTCAGCCCTATTTCTACCAGATCGCCCAGAATTTCACTGCAGTCTCCGCAGGAATGCTGGAATACGTATTTGCCTTTGCTGTGAACACGGTCATACATCCGCTTCATTCTTGGTTTGATAAATTGCCGCCAGTGGTCCGGTCCCATGATCATTCCTTTTTGCTGCCCCCAATCATCACCAAAATAAACTCCATCAATGTCGTATTCCAGCGCAATGTCAATCAGATGCAGGTTGTATTCACAAATCTGATCATACAGTTCTTCCAGGCTTTCCGGGTCCATCAGCATTCGCATCAATACATTTTCCATCCCCATCAGACTCCAGGACCGTTCAAACATAGAGAATCCGAATCCAGCCATACAAAATTTATCCTCTTTTGTCTCTACCAAATGCTGATACTCTGCTCTCAGACGCGCTTCATCTACGGTTGGAAAGGTATATTGGATATCCTCCTCCGGGTCGGGAAACATGGGTGTATCCACCATTCCGATGTCCTTGTCTGCACCGGATCGGTTCCATTCCACACCAAAATCATCAATAAAATGTTCCGGCTTGTCTTCCCGTTCTGTAGGCCAGCCCCAGTATTGTATATAATGCAGATGCAGTCCCCAGTTTTTCTCAAAATCTTTCTCTCCCAGATAAGCAGCCATATTTTCTGCTTCCTGTTCCGTAAACTCTGCAAAATACGGTACGATATCCGTTTCCTGATGATTTAATGCTGCAAGTACTCTCTCTTTTCTAGTCATCTTAATTCCCCCATAAACATGTAATCCTATTTATTTTGCATCAGCTCCCATGATTTCCTCATAGTTTGATGAATCGACCATAACAGCTCCAAGAGGATACACACCAAACTCTTCTCCCTCTTTGGTATACTCTGTAAATGGTACTTTGGAATCATCCTTTGCCCAATTAACAGCTGCTTCGGCGATTACCTGACCATCTTCCGATGCCATAAAGTATCCGGCTGATTTAAAACAGGAGTAGTCCTTCTTAAATTCATCCTTTGCCAGATATGCTCCCAGTCCGCTGACAGCTGCATTCTGATCTTTGCCTGCCTGTTCCATTGCCCGGGTTGCTCCCTGTGCCCCTTCATCATTCGGTGCGGTTACCACCCAGTTTTTCACATCCGGATTAGCTGTGATCGTAGCTGCCGTTACATCAAAGGCCTTCTCCGATGTTCCGTCATAATCTGCCTTGATGATCTTATCTGTGGCAAATTTGGCTGCTTTTTCCTTAAATGCGTCTTCCGCTCCGTCGGAACGTGGTTTACAGGAAGATACGGTTTCCATAGTCAGGCAGAGATAAGCGGTGTCCGGATCTTCTTCCAGTTTATTGTCAATCACATACTGTCCCATCCATTCACCCTGACTCTTGCCAACGGTATATGCATCTAACTCCAGTGCCGGCGCAATATGTTTGCCGTCTTCATCAATTAATCCATCTGCATCTGCGAATAATTTAATTCCTGCTTCTTTGCAGCGGTCTACTGTTGCCTGGCTTAATTTCTGATCCGGAGGACATACAATTAATACATCCACTTTCTGGGCAATCATATTATCCACTGCGGTCAGATATTTCTCAGGATTCATAGAAGTATCGGCGAGCAGAACTTCTTTTGCCCCTAATTCTTTTGCATGTTTCTGCAATTCATCCGTTACCTGAATAAACCACTGCTGGGAAAGGTCTTTGCAGATATATCCAATCACCGGCGCCTCCCCTGACGCAGTATCACCTCCCGTATTGTCTGCTGATCCTGCCTCTGTTGATTCTGCCGTATTGCCTGTGCTTCCCTCTGCCGCTCCATCCTGCTTTGTTTCTGCACTATCCGCCCCTGTTTCTGCTGCTCCATTTGCCTTTGTCTCTGTCTTTGTCTCTGCTTTCGCACCTGTGTTCTCAGAGCTGCAGCCTGCTAGTAGGGATACTGTCATTGCCATTGCCAGTAAAGCACCAATACATTTTCTTTTCATTTAAACTACCTCCATTTTTTATATTATTCTTTTATATTATTCTTTTCTTTAACTACATTCTGTTATTTTAGTCTGTCACTTCATTCTGCAATTCAGGCTGTCATTTCCTCTTTTTATTTCTCACAAAGTCAAAAGAAAGTGCCGCCACCAGCAGCAGTCCGCGTGCTACGATCTGCCAGAAGGACTGTACATTCAACATCAGCAGTCCGTTATTGAAGCCCTGCATTATCAAAAGTCCGATTAAAGCCCCGCCCAGGCCACCGATGCCGCCGCTCATAGTAATACCGCCCAGTACTGCAGCCGTAACCGCATCAAACTCCAGTCCTTCACTTGCTGTAGGCTGTCCGGAACTCATACGGGATGCCAGAATGCATCCGCCAAGTGCAGCCAGTGCAGATGTGAGCATATACAGTTTCATTTTCACCTTCGTTGCATTGATTCCCGCCAGTCTGGAAGCTGCTGCATTTCCGCCCACCATATAAACGCTGCGCCCAAACTTCGTTCTGGCAAGTACTACTCCAAACAGTATGAACAACGCCAGGAATATGATTACCGGAATGGGTATACCCGCAACTCTGCCTACTCCCAGTTTCAGAAAATGGCTGTCTGTGATAAATACTGCTTTACCACCACAGATAATATGTGCAAGCCCCCTGAATATAGACATGGATGCCAGCGTAGCAATAAACGGCTCCAGTTTTAACTTATTTACAAGCGTTGCGTTGACCATTCCAATCACCATTCCTGCAATGATTACAATGGGTAATGCCAGCCACATACTGATTCCCGCCGAAAGAAGCAGGGAAACCAGTACTCCTGAAAATGCTGCTACCGACCCCGGGGATAAATCCACCTGCCCGCCGATTAGCAGATATCCTTCTCCTATTGTAACAAGTCCTACAATAGAAGACGAGATAAATATATTAATGATATTATCTGTGGAAAAGTATTTATTTCCGGTAAGAATTGAAAAAACTATAATCATGATAACCAAGGCAAGAATCAATCCTGATTTTTCCGATTGAACTGCTTTTTTCAGCATATCCATCGGCACTGACTTTGCCGGCACCGGTTCAACTTTGATACTTCCTGATTTATTTTCTGTTTTATTTCCTGTTTTATTTACTGCCTGATTCACTGTCATTCCCTCCTAACATGTCTTTCATAGCCAGACTCAAAACCATTTCGTCTGTAGCTTCTTCCCGCATTACTTCTCCTGTGATATGTCCCTGGCACATCACGATGATCCGGTCGCAGAGTCCAAGCACTTCCGGAAGCTCGGAAGAGACTACGATTACGGCAATTCCTTTCTTCGCCAGATCACAGGTCATCTTATATATCTCAGATTTGGAACCCACATCAATCCCCTTGGTAGGTTCGTCTAAGATCAGTACCTTAGGATTCGCTGCAAGCCATCTTGCCAGGATTACCTTTTGCTGATTGCCTCCGGACAGTTCCTTTATCTTCTTATCTATGGAATGGGTTTTCACATTAAACTCCCGTACTCCGTCTCTGGCAATCTGTTTTTCCTTTTTTCCGTCAATGAAGCCGAACCTGCTGATTCTGTTTAATATTGCAACGCTGATGTTGTCCTCAATGCTGCGCTCTCCAATAATCCCCTGGTCTTTTCTGTCTTCCGGGCACAGCGCTATCCCTTTCGCAATCGCATCTTCCGGTGCTTTTGGCTCTATATTTTCTCCATCCAGCCAAATTGAACCGCTATGTATGGCATCCGCACCAAAGACCGCCCGCATAGTCTCCGTCCTGCCTGCACCTACAAGTCCGGCAAACCCAAGAATTTCCCCTTTTCTTACCTGGAAACTCACATCCTTAATATAATCATTCGTCAGATGCTCCGCTTTTAACATCACCCCGCCTACATTTTGGTTCCGCTCCAGATCCGTAAAGATATCCCCCAGATTCCTTCCCACCATAAGGCGGACAATTTCTTTCTCGGTGGTTTCCTTTGTATTTAAAGTGTCCACGTATTTGCCGTCCTTCATTATAATCAGCTTATCCGTTATCTGAAAAATTTCCTTCATCCGGTGGGAGACATACAGAATAATAATTCCTTTTTTTCTCAGTTTATCAATGATATGGAACAGGGTATCAATTTCTGCATCTGACAGGCTGGCAGTAGGTTCATCAAATGCCAGAATCTTGGGATTCCTGCGGTATGATTTCATGATCTCTACCATCTGCTGATAGGCTACCGACAGGTCTTTAACCCGGTCAGATGGTTTGATCGGCAGTTTAAATTCATCAATGATCTGTGCCGCATCCCGGTAAAGTTGTTTGAAATCTACCCAGCCCCCTTTTTTTCCTGGAATATCTTCCATAAAGATATTTTCCGCAACCGTCAGATAAGGGATAATCTGCCTTTCCTGATAGATAATCCCTACCCCTGCTGCGATTGCCTCCTGAGGTGTCTTAAAATGCCGTGCTTCCCCATCAATTAAATATTCTCCTCCGTCCGGCTGGTAATCACCATTCAGCACCTTAAGCAGCGTACTTTTTCCCGCTCCGTTTTCTCCCACAAGCGCCACTACTTCTCCGCCGTTTGCCCGAAAGCTTATATTGTCAAGTGCTCTGACACCGGGAAATTCTTTTATAATGTTTTTAAATTCCACCGTACTTGCCACAGTCCGTCCTCCTTTTCCTGAAATGTTTTAACTTGCCTGTATCTTATCATTTTCAAAGAACGAACTTATCAAGATAATTAACTTTTTCATCAAAAAAAGAAACATAAATTAAAAAACATAAAAAACACCGTATCTTCCATCTTTCGTGAAAGGTACGGTGCTTCTTTTTTATTGTGTTATTTATTTCCGGCATCATTTTCCGGTACTTTACATTTTTTGTCTCCAATACACTCTGCCATCTGTCGAACCGCCCGGTACACGATATTCTTAACATCCGTAATGCTTTTCTGATCATGTATCAGATAGATCGGATCATCTTCTGTCTGGAACAGCTCGTTCAGGCACATGCCCAGTGGATAAATCCCCTTGATACATACCACAATTAATTCGGTACATATCTTTTTATTTATGGACAATGAATTTTTCTTTTGTTCGGAAAATTCCTCATAGATCAAATCCAATACGTTTTCCGCTTCGTCTGCATCCCCGGATTTCAGGGCATTCAAAAGCTGGCGTTCCCGTTTTATAGGTGAATGGTATTGTTCATCCTCAAACATCAGATTACTGATAGACACTATATTGTGATTTTCTTCTAAAGTTGTAAAAACCAATGCATTCTTTGCCTGATTTGCACAGCCATATACACTTTCCAGGCCTTTCTGTATCTCACTGATGCCAATGGTACAGGACAGCTGGAATTCCTTATACAGGCGGTCTGAAACCATCTTTGTCACTTTTTTCATATTTTCATTTAAGATGATATACAAAAGGTTATCTGCAAGATAACTGATCACCAGCATAATTTCCCCCGGCAGATAATTCACCGCAGCTGCGTCGAAATGATATTTTCGAAAACACTCTTCTATCATACGAACAATGGAATCTGACAGTGCTTCCTGCCCCTCTACCCGGATTAAAATCACCTGGTATTTTGTGCGCTCGCCATGTCCCGTCAGCTTCCGGTAATCCTGTATGACTTCATCCTGGACAGGGATCTGCATAATCAGCTGTTGAAAAAGTCCGATGGTCAGCATATCCTGATCCTGGTGCGGTTCCTGGCACATTTCCTTTACCCATTCCATACGTCGTTTGCTCTCTTCAATCCGGCAGGATACCCGTTTCACAGCTTCCAGTATCTGCTCTTCCGTTACCGGCTTTGGAAGATATTCCTTTACTCCATACCGGATCGCTTCCTGGGCATTCTCAAATTCATTATATCCGCTTAAAACAATAAACTTCGTATCTATTCCCATACCGACCGCTTTTTCCATCATTTCCAGTCCATCCATTATGGGCATGTCTATGCTGGTAATTACAATATCCGGCATTTCTTTTTGGATGATATCCAGGCCTTGTTTTCCATTTTCTGCTGTTCCAACAAGATTGACTCCACACTGTTCCCAGGGCAATGACTTCTCAAGCCATTCAAGAACAGATTGTTCATCATCTATCAAAGCCATTTTTATCATTATACATACTCCTATCTCATAACAACTAACAATTTACCTCATCCATAATACCAAAGATGACAGAAAAATGCAAAAACATTTTCAGTCCACCCAAAAATTAATCTTGTCTTCACTATATGATATCTTACATCCTCTTTCTCCGAAAAAAGCTTCCAAAGCCTGATACATATCCTTATACTGCAATTCCCCGCTTTCATTTCCAAGGGGTTCTATCCAAAAGGACTGTTTGCCGCAGGCGTCCCTTATATGTAATTTAAATGCCAATTCCTTTTCTTTCAGCATTAGATTGCAGTCTATGATATCCTGAATTGCGATTATTTTCATCATTGCACCTCTTACTTTTTTACACTGCTTTTGATTTATTACTTTTGATTAACTGATTTTCAGCCAGTTGGAATTCACACCATTCTGAAAGTGCACAATTCCCACACATAGGCTTCCTGGCTTTACATACCGCACGCCCATGACGGATAAGCTGTATATTGATCCTGATCCAGTGATCCTTTGGCAGCACTTTCTGTAATTCCAGTTCCACTTTCAGCGGATCCGAATGATGCGCCCAGCCCAGTTTGTTCGATATCCGGTTCACATGGGTATCCACCGTGATCTCAGGGACACCATATGCATCTGACATAAATAGATTGGCGGTCTTTCTTCCTACCCCTGCCAGTTTCATTAAATCCTCACGGTTATCCGGAACCTGTCCGTTGTACTCTGCCACCAGCTGCTGACAGCATTTTTTCATATTTTTAGCCTTACTGTGGTAAAGCCCGATGGTCTTAATCATTCCTTCCAGCTCCTCAATCTCAGCCTTGGCCATCTCTTCCACTTTCTGATATCTGTCATAAAGTGCCGGAAGTACCAAATCTACCTGGGCATCGGTGCTCTGGGCACTCATCATAATTGCCAGAAGGAGCTGCCAGGGCTCTCTGTGGAGAAATCCATCCTTATCCACTCCATACATTTCATCCAGTTTATCTAATATTTTATTTACCTGTAATTTTTTCATCATAACCCCGTCAACGCCTCTTTAAAAACTTTTTCCACCTTTTCTTTGGTTGGAACGCCTTCATGCACCTTTTTATCCCCCACATAAAAGGTGGGAACATACCAGTAATCCAGAGATTCTGCAAGCTCTGTTTCCACTGATTCATCTGCGATTCTGACCTCTGCCTTTCCATACTCTGGATGCTCTGTTTTCAGTTCCTCCATAAGTGCCAGTGCCTTATGGCAATGCGGGCAGTCTTTTAAAATCATCATTAATACTTTTTGCATGGCAGTCTCCTTTTCATCTGTTTTCTTTCACTATACCATAAAGTGACCTTTTTCGCCATATTCACTTGATGGAAAATGTTATGCTGCGTATTGCTATTTATTTCCGGTATAGTACGTGCGGTTGAAAGTGCAGCATTCATTGCATACCCGAAAAACTCATGCTATAATTGAAAATAATAATTTCCCGGAGGTGCTTATGAAACAGGTTGAAATCGCAATTGCCATTATAATGAAGGATCACAAAATCCTGACTACCCGCAGAGGTTACGGACAGTTTATAAATCTGTGGGAGTTTCCCGGCGGGAAAATCGAGTCCGGCGAAACCACCGAAGATGCACTGATCCGGGAACTGCAGGAAGAATTAGCTGTGGAAGTAATTCCCCAAAAACTGTTTATGACAACGGAATACGACTATCCCGATTTTCACCTGACTATGCACTGCTATCTATGCAGTATAAAAAAAGGCACCATTACGCTACTGGAGCATAATGGTGCAAAATGGCTGGATAAAGATCATCTGGATACCGTGGAATGGCTCCCGGCTAATCGGCCCGTTATTAATGGACTGAGGGAAATGCTTTCCCTCTGACCTCTTTCATTTCAGGCAACAAAAAACACCAACCCCAAGGCCCATACGTCCAAAAAGTTAGTGTTTCATGCGCCTTCAGGGGCTCGAACCCTGGACACCCTGATTAAGAGTCAGGTGCTCTACCAGCTGAGCTAAAAGCGCTTGTCGATATTTTGTTTATGCTGAGGTAATTCCTCAACGCAAGGGATATTATATTATATAATTTCGAGAATTGCAAGTAGTTTTTTATAAAAATATAAGAAATATTTTTTTGTATTCCCTTGAATGATTTCTGTAAACCATTTATAATGTATATAAACTAGGGAAAAATACGCGTAAAGCGACAATTTTTTTATAGAAATTATTAAAGAAATTTGAGGTGCACAGGTAATATGGACAATGAAAAGTCAACAAAGCATCAGCAGGCTTCACAAGAATATAACAAACATACACTGCTAAGAAGGAAGCACAGAAAGAACACCGATGATATTGCCGCTTCGGCGGATCAGGATGCGGAATCTGATGCTGGTTTGCATGATTTTATAGCTGATGAACCACAGCAAAATGACCAAACACATCAGGCGGAACCGGGAATCCGAAATAGTACCTCAACGAAAAACGAATGTAATTGTAATTCAACCCATGAACCTTACGATCCGGAAAACCCGAACAGAAAGTTTCATGCCAGCAACCGCTATTTCACCATATGTGTTTACGCAATTGCGGTTATATTTTTTGGTGCCATTATCGTCAAGATCTTTGTTTCGCTGGACGGTACGTTAAAATTTCTAAAGGATGTCACAAACATTCTGATGCCGTTTTTCATCGGAGCATTAATTGCATTCATTTTGAATCCGGCCGTGAAAAAGGTATATGAGTTCTACCACAAGATCTGCAAGATCAGCAACAAGTCGGTATGCAAGGGTTTATCCATTGCTACTACATACATTCTGCTTCTGGGACTGATTATTGTCACGCTGCTCTTTGTAGTACCGCAGATCGTAGAAAGTATTACAGAATTAGTAAATTACGTTCCCACAACGGTTGATAATGTGTACCACTTCTTTGATAACCTGGAGGAACATTTCCCGAACCTGGATGTGGAGGTAATCAGAAAAGCAATCAATGATGCCATTCCAAATTTCATTACCTATTTAAAAGATTTTGCCACAAATCTTGTTCCGGCGCTTTATACCGTATCCGTTTCTATTTTACAATGGATTTTAAATGTGGTTATCGCAATTATTGTATCGATTTATATGCTTTCAGACAAGAAACCGCTGTTGAATTCCATAAAGGGAATTATCTACGCATTTGTTCCGGTTAAGCATATCAGTTCAACAATTGATACGCTGAAAACCTGTAACCAGCTGTTCAGCAGTTTTATTATTGGTAAGGCGATAGACTCCCTGATCATTGGTCTGCTCTGCTTTGTTATCATGAGCCTTTGCCAGCTGCCCTACGCGGTTCTGATCAGTGCCATTGTAGGCGTAACCAACATGATTCCTTATTTCGGACCATTTATCGGAGCCGTGCCGGGTGTTTTGATCATGTTATTGGTAAGTCCGATTAAAGCCCTGATCTTCGCTATCCTGATCCTGGTACTGCAGCAGTTTGACGGTTTGATTCTGGGTCCCAAGATTCTCGGAGATTCTACCGGTCTGAAACCACTGTGGATTATCTTTGCCATAACCATAGGCGGAAGTATTGCAGGGGTTCTGGGTATGTTCCTGGGCGTTCCTGTCATCGCTGTATTACGGTATCTTCTGAACCGTTTTCTGCAGTACCGCCTTGAAAAAAGAAACTTTAGGAACAGCCACGATTTTAATATTGAATAAAGATTATGATAATCATATGAAGATAAAAAAAGGAGTAATCCGCCATACGGCAGATTACCCCTTCTTTTTATCCTCACCCTTTAATTTACTGCTCACCTCATCAACAGACTTTTTAATTGCCAGTAACTGGCGGTCCATTGTTGTTTTATCATTGAAGAATCTTTCCACTTTTTGTTTCAGGCTTTTATTCTTAATCATGCCTTCTCACCCATCATAAGCATTTACTATAGTATATTCCAGTCCATTAATCCTGTGCAGGTTTATTCTTTACTCTTGATACGATCATCTTATGAATAGGGTTGCCAAGTGCCGAGAACTTTTCTTCATATTCTGTCATGACGTTCCCCTCTGACAATACTGCATCATGATGCAGATCAAACGTACATGCATCCAGGTTCCATCCCGCAGGTTCCACTTCCTCCAATGCAAAATCAAACAGCCCTCTGTTGTCTGTTTTAAATTCCACGGTTCCCTCCGGCACCAGAATTTTGTCATATCGGCTCAAAAACTCTCTGGAAGGGAGTCTTCTCTTTGCATGCCGGTCCTTTGGCCAGGGATCCGAGAAATTTAAATAGATGCGTTCCACTTCATTTTCCCCAAAGATTTCCGGCAGTTCTCTGGCATCTATACACATGAAAAATAAATTCTGAAGTTCAGTCATAGTTTCTCTTTTTTCTAATGCCCTGAGAAGAACACTGGAATACCTTTCGATTCCCACATAATTTATTTCAGGATGATCGAACGCCAACTGGGTAATAAACCTCCCCTTCCCCATTCCAACTTCTATATGAATTGGGTGATCATTGCCAAATGCTTGTTTCCATGCGCCTCTCACCGTTTTACCATCTTGGATTACATAACTGCTTTTTGCTATAATTTCATCTGCTCTTGGAATATTTCTCAATCTCATAATTTCTCTGCATGAAATTCATGCTTCTCCTTACATTATTATTTTTTTCTGAAGTTTTCAAAATAGTCTTTTGTAAACATTTCACAGTTGTCAAGCCTTCTAAGAAGCACTTTTACTGTATAGCCAAGAATGATTGTAACACAAAACTTAATAATATACAAAAAATAAATTATATTTTTTTTAATTTTGGTAATTTTATTATAGATTTTTTTTGAAAATGGTGTATGATTATATAATGAATATTGAATAGATAGGAGGGCATGAATTATGGATATGGTTGTGAACCGATTATCTGAAATCGAGGCAGCATCTGTCAGGATTATCGATGAAGCAAACGCTCAGAAAAAAGAGCTGGACGATGAGCTGCATGATGAATTGCAGAAATATGATGCCGAAGTAGATGCAGATACCGAACAAAAGCTCAAGCAGCTGCAAGCAGATCTTCAAAAGGAAATGGAAAAAGACCTTGCCAAGTTAAAGACTGAGACTCAGCGTTTGGTAACGAATCTGGAAGCTGACTATAATGTAAACCACAAAAAGTTAGCTGCCGAGGTATTAAAAAAACTAGTAGAGGGGTAATCATATGGGAAACCTGTTAGCTTACAGCGGGACCACCACCAAAATACGTGCAATCAGAAGCCGTCTGTTTACAGAGGATAACTACCGTGAACTGGCTTCTATGGCAACTGTCACCGATGCCCTTAGCTTTATAAAGAAGCATCCCGGTTATCACGATTTGTTTGCGCACGCGGATGAAGCGTCTCTGCATCGTAACGACATTGAAAAAACACTGCAGAATGCCGTATATGTGGATTTCCAGAAAATCTACCGTTTTGCCACCGTGTATCAGCGTAAATTCCTGGATATGTACTTCAAGCGATATGAAGTCGCTATACTGAAGAGTTGTCTGAGAATGGTATTCGACCGCCGTGGCCTGGAATTGGATTTAACGATTTTCAAAGATTTCTTCGAAAAGCACTCTGACATTGACATCACCAAATTATCAAACTGTACCACCCTGGAAGATCTGGTTACAAATTTAAAAGGAAGCATGTTCTACGATTGTCTGAACAGGCTGTCCAATGTTCCCAATCCCACGCTTTGGGATTACGGCATGGCATTGGATTTGTTCTATTTTAAGAAGTTCTGGAAAGAGAAAGACAAACTTCTGAAAAAGGACGCATTAAAAAGTGTAACCGCAGCCTATGGTACCAAGATGGACTTACTTAATATAGAATGGATTTTCCGTTCTAAGAAATACTATAACATGTCAGGTCCTCAGATTTATGCATTACTGATCCCTGTTCAGTATAAACTGAAAAAGGCAGATATCCATGAACTGGTAGAAGCACCCACAATGGATGAATTCGATACCGCTCTTAAGAAGACTTATTATGGAAAGCATTATGAAGGCTATGGCGTAAAAACAATTGAACCCATGTACAATAAAATACGTATGAAGGTTCAGAGGGGAAACGCTGAAAAAGACCCATATTCAGTAGCAACCATCATCTCCTATCTCTATGAGAAAGAGCATGAAATTGACAAACTTACAACGGCTTTAGAGTGTGTCCGTTACGGCATCGATCCAAACGAGACACTAGACTATATTCTTTAAAGCAGAGGAGGTGTAACTTGTGATTGTCAAAATGAAATTTTTAAGTATTACGGGTCCCAAGGCGGATATCGACCGCGTGGTAAACGAATACTTGTCCAAATATGAAATTCATTTGGAGAACGCCTTATCTGATTTAAAAACGGTTGAACATTTAAGGCCATTTATGGAAATTAATCCATATCGTGAATGGCTCCTGAAAGCAAATGAATATGCTGAGCTTGTAAAAGATCCGCATTTTACTACAACCAAACATATCACGCTGGAAAAAGCACTGGATGTTGTGAATGAACTGGATACCAAAATCGGAGATATCCGGACAAAGCGAAATGAACTGGATGCCAAAAGGGAATCCTTACGAGCTTCCATTCAGAAAATCGAACCATTTTTAGAATTTCAGTACAACATACATGCCGTATTGGAATTTAAATTTATCAAATACCGATTTGGTAAAATTGCTCATGATTACTATACGAAATTAGAGAGATACGTCTACGATGATTTCGATACCGTATTCTACAAATGCCACACAGATGAAGATTATGTGTGGGGCGTCTACTTTGTACCTGCCTCCCAGGCATCCAAAATAGATGCGGTGTACTCTTCCATGCATTTCGAACGTATTTATCTCCCGGATGAATATGCCGGAACGCCAAAAGAGGCATATGACGACCTGAAAGCAGATATTGATAAGTACAGCAGCGAAATTGCCGCTTGTAATGAATCCATCAGCCGTGCCCTTACTGAACACAAGGAACTGCTGCTTCTTGCTCAGGCGAAGTTACAGGCATTGTCCACCAACTTTGATGTCCGCAAGCTTGCAGCCTGCACCAAGGAATCAAAACAGATATTCTACATCTTATGTGGATGGATGTCTGAGGAAGATGCAAGATCTTTCCAGCAGGATATCTCGGAGGATGAAAATCTATACTGCATTGTAGAGGATGATAATAACAATATTGTGAATTCTCCCCCTACCAAATTAAAGAATCCCAAGTTGTTCCGGCCATTTGAAATGTTTGTCCGCATGTATGGGCTGCCGGCTTACAACGAGATTGACCCTACTATATTCGTAGGCCTTACCTACGCCTTTATCTTTGGCGCCATGTTCGGAGATGTAGGCCAGGGATTATTGCTTTTAATCGGCGGATTTTTATTGTACCGCTTCAAAAAACTGGATCTGGCAGCGATCATCAGCTGTGCCGGATTTTTTTCCACGGTATTCGGGTTCCTGTTCGGCAGTTTATTCGGATTTGAAGATGTTCTTGAGCCCATATGGCTCCGTCCGGTAAACCACATGTCGACGATACCTTTTATCGGCAATCTAAATACGGTATTTATCGTGGCAATTGCTTTTGGTATGTTCCTGATTATCGTAACAATGATCTTTCATATTATTAATGGTATTAAAGCAAAAGATGCTGAAAACACCTGGTTTGATACAAACGGTCTTGCAGGGCTGGTATTCTACGGGGCAATTGTTGCAGTCATCGTGCTTTTCATGACAGGAAACACCTTACCGGCAGGTATCGTATTAGTCGTTATGTTTGTCATTCCGCTAATTCTGATCGCTTTAAAAGAGCCTCTCTCCAAACTGGTTGAGAAAAAGGCTGACTTTTTGCCAAAAGAAAAAGGAATGTTTATTGTTCAAACCATATTTGAAATGTTTGAAGTGCTTTTAAGCTACTTCTCAAATACGCTTTCCTTCGTCCGTATCGGCGCATTTGCCGTCAGCCACGGAGCTATGATGGAAGTTGTACTTATGCTTGCCGGCGCAGAAAACGGCGGATCACCCAACTGGCTGGTTATCATAATCGGTAACCTGATCGTATGTGGTATGGAAGGTTTGATCGTTGGTATCCAGGTACTGCGTCTTGAATATTATGAAATGTTCAGCCGTTTCTACAAGGGCACCGGACGTGAATTCAAACCATTTTCAAAAAAAGATAAGGCCGCCTAAGAAAGACGCCAATCAATATTAAATCAAAAATTGCAAAAGCAGTTTTTTGAATATAAAAACATTTTTTATTTTAGGAGGATAATATAATGACAACATTAACATCAATCGTATTAGTAATCGCATTGGTTCTCAGCATCATCGTACCTTTTGGAGCATTTTTAATTGGAGAGAGAAATAAAGGCAGATATAAAACTTCTTTGGGCATCAACTGCTTCTTCTTCTTTGGAACTATGGTTCTCGGTGCTATCCTGGCATTCGGCGGAGACGGATCTACCGCTATGGCTGCAGAAGCTGCTGGTGAAGCTATTCCCGGCTTTTCCGTAGGACTTGGTTACCTGGCTGCTGCTTTAGTAACCGGATTATCCTGTATCGGTGGTGGTATTGCCGTTGCTAGTGCTGCTAGTGCTGCCCTTGGTGCAATTAGTGAAGACCAGAGTATCCTTGGTAAATCACTTATCTTCGTAGGTCTTGCAGAAGGTGTGTGCCTCTATGGTCTGATCATCTCCTTCATGATCTTAGGTAAATTATAATTTTATGAAGATGTATTTAATCAGTGATAATGTAGATACTTATACCGGTATGAGACTAGCAGGAGTGGAAGGATGCGTAGTTCATGAGAAACCTGAAGTAAGGGAAGCCCTGGAACGCACGGTTGCCAATAAAGAAATTGGCATCATCCTGCTGACCGAGAAATTCGGCAGAGAATTCCCGGAAATAATTGATGATGTAAAGCTAAACCGAAGACTTCCACTTATCATTGAAATACCGGATAGGCATGGTACGGGACGTAAGCCGGACTTTATCACTTCTTACGTAAATGAAGCAATTGGAATAAAATTGTAAAGAGGGTGAAGATTTTGACAACCGAAGAAAAATTAAAACATTTCGAAGAATCTTCCTTAGAAAATGCCAGAGAACAGGCAACTCAGATTATATCAGAACATAAAACTGCTCTTGAAAAAATCAAAAACGAGCACGTAACTGCTAAAAAACGGCAGGCTGCCCTTCAGATAAAAACTGAGACAGAAAGCTTAAAACGAGCAAACAATATGGCTCTTTCAAAGGAACAGCTTCAGATAAAAAGAGAAATAACCAAAAAGCATAATGAGTTAAAAGAAAAGCTTTTTGTAGAAGTTAAGGCAATGCTGGAAGATTATATGTCTTCTCCTGCCTACGACAAATTATTAGTTAATCAGATTCATGAAATAAAAGAACTGGCTGGAGAGGGCAGCGTTATCATTTATATTGACCCTGCCGATTCTTCCAAGCAGTTAAGTCTGGGCGCCGCAACGAATGAACAGGTATCCTTATCCGAATATTCGTTTATGGGCGGCACAAGAGCAGTTCTTGCCGACCGGCATATTTTAATTGATAATTCCTTTGCAACAAAATTAGAAGAGGCAAAGGCAGAATTTACATTTGACGGAGGTATGACCCATGACTAGAACAGGCATTATCTATGGTATCAACGGACCTGTTGTCTACTTAAAAGGCAACACCGGCTTTAAAATGGCTGAGATGGTTTATGTTGGTAAGGAAAAATTAGTTGGTGAGGTCATCAGCTTAACAACAGATACCACTACCGTGCAGGTATATGAAGAAACAACCGGCATGAAACCGGGGGAAGAAGTAATCGCTACCGGCGATGCTATCTCCGTAACACTGGCACCAGGTATCTTAAATAATATTTTTGATGGTATTGAACGTCCTCTTAGTGAGATCGCGAAAAACTCCGGTAAATATATCAACCGTGGTGTAAGTGTTGACTCACTGGATACTTCCAAACTGTGGGACGTACATATCACAGTAAAACCGGGCGATACCGTTTGCGGCGGTACCATTATCGCTGAAGTACCGGAAACTCCTGCTATCACACACAAATCAATGGTTCCTCCAAATATGAAGGGTACCATTTTAGACGTTGCGAAAGACGGACAATATACCATTAATGATCCAATTGTTACCATCCAGCTGCCGGATGGCACAGAAAGAAAATTAACCTTGACCCAGAAATGGCCGATTCGTGTTCCCAGACCTACTGAAAAACGTTACGCAGCAAGCAAGCCTCTGATTACGGGACAGCGTATCATTGATTCCATGTTCCCGATCGCAAAGGGCGGTACCGCTGCAGTTCCCGGAGGTTTTGGAACCGGTAAAACCATGACACAGCATCAGATTGCAAAGTGGTCCAACGCCGACATTATCATCTACATCGGCTGCGGTGAACGTGGAAACGAGATGACACAGGTTCTGGAAGAGTTCTCCGAACTGGTTGACCCCAGAAGCGGCAATCCACTGATGGACAGAACGACTCTGATTGCCAATACATCCAACATGCCTGTTGCTGCCCGTGAAGCTTCTATATACACCGGCATTACACTGGCTGAGTATTATCGTGATATGGGTTATGACGTTGCCATCATGGCTGATTCCACTTCCCGCTGGGCAGAAGCTCTTCGTGAGTTGTCCGGACGTCTGGAAGAAATGCCCGCTGAGGAAGGTTTCCCGGCATATCTGGCATCCAGATTATCTGCTTTCTATGAAAGAGCAGGACTTATGCAGAACTTAAATGGAACAGAAGGAAGCGTATCTATCATCGGAGCTGTATCTCCTCAGGGTGGTGATTTCTCCGAACCAGTTACACAAAATACCAAACGTTTCGTAAGATGTTTCTGGGGACTTGATAAATCTCTTGCTTATGCAAGGCATTTCCCCGCTATCCAGTGGCTGACCAGCTACAGTGAATATTTAACAGACCTGGGTCCATGGTACAAAGACAATGTAGATCCGAACTTTGTGGATTACCGAAATCAGATCATGGCTATTCTGAACCAGGAAAGCAGTTTAATGGAAATCGTTAAGCTGATCGGTGGTGATGTACTGCCGGATGACCAGAAGCTTACTCTGGAAATCGCAAGGGTAATTCGTCTTGGTTTCTTACAACAAAATGCATTCCACAAAGATGATACCTGCGTTCCAATGACCAAACAGTTCAAAATGATGGGAATTATTCTTTACCTGAATAAAAAAGCAAAAGCCCTGGTTACTATGGGTATGCCAATGTCCATCTTAAAAGAAAGCAACATTTTTGATAAAATTGTTTCTATTAAATATGATGTTCCAAACGATCATCTGGAAAAATTCGACGATTACACAAGAGAAATCGACGAATTCTACAATGAAGTTTTAGCTAAAAATGCATAGGAGGGTTAATCATGTCAATTGAATATTTAGGACTTAGTCAGATCAACGGCCCCCTTATTGTATTAGAAGGAGTCCAGAATGCTTCTTTCGAAGAAATCGTAGAGATTACGGTAGAAGGAACTGAAAAGAAACTGGGCCGTATCGTAGAGCTATATGAAGACAAAGCAATCATTCAGGTATTTGAAGGAAATGAGAACATGTCCCTGAAAAATACCCACACAAAATTAACCGGACATCCGATGGAGATCGCATTATCTCCGGAAATCCTGGGACGTACTTTTAACGGTATCGGTCAGCCTATTGACGACCTCGGTGAAATTACCGGTGAAGTAAAATTAAATGTAAACGGTCTGCCCCTTAACCCGGTAACCCGTGAATACCCGCGTAATTATATCCGTACCGGTGTTTCTGCAATTGACGGACTGACCACATTGATCCGTGGACAGAAGCTTCCCATCTTCTCCGGAAACGGTCTGCCTCATGACAGACTTGCCGCACAGATCGTAAAACAGGCTTCTCTGGGTGATAACTCAGATGAAAAATTCGCAATCGTCTTTGCCGCTATGGGTGTCAAATATGACGTAGCCGAGTTCTTCCGCAAAACCTTTGAGGAAAGCGGCGTTTCCGACCACGTTGTAATGTACTTAAACCTGGCTAACGACCCAGTTGTAGAACGTCTGATCACACCGAAGGTAGCACTTACTGCTGCGGAATATCTGGCTTTTGAGAAAGGCATGCATATCCTGGTTATCTTAACTGATATGACCTCCTTTGCGGAAGCAATGCGTGAGGTTTCCTCTTCAAAGGGTGAAATCCCCAGTAGAAAAGGGTTCCCTGGTTACTTATACAGTGAACTGGCTACTATTTATGAAAGAGCCGGAATTGTACAGGGCATCAGCGGTTCTGTAACCCAGATTCCGATTCTGACCATGCCAAATGATGATATTACACATCCAATTCCTGACCTTACGGGATATATCACCGAAGGGCAGATCGTATTGGACCGTGAATTACATGGTCAGGCAATTTATCCGCCAATTAACGTGCTCCCATCCCTTTCCCGTCTGATGAAGGATGGTATCGGAGCCGGATATACCAGAGAAGATCATCAGGACGTTGCCAACCAGCTTTTCTCCTGCTACGCAAAGGTTGGAGATGCCAGAGCTCTGGCAAGCGTTATCGGTGAAGATGAACTCTCTCCTCTGGATAAAATCTATTTGAAATTTGGTAAAGCTTTTGAACAGGAATTCGTTGGCCAGGGCGAAAACGAAAACCGTTCCATCATCGATACTCTGGAAAAAGGCTGGGAACTTCTTGGAATGCTTCCTAGAGAAGAACTTGACCGTATCGATACTAAGGTTCTTGATAAATACTACAAACCTGCCGAGTCAGAGGTGATTTAATGAATCCAAATACATTTCCTACGAAGGGTAACTTAATATTAGCCAAAAACTCTCTGGCTCTTGCAAAACAGGGCTTCGATCTGATGGATAAGAAGAGAAATATCCTGATCAAAGAGATTATGGGGCTGATTGACCAGGCGCAGGATATTCAATCACAGATTGATGAAACATTCCGTACCGCCTATGCTGCTCTCCAAAGAGCAAATATAGAGCACGGTATCAACTACGTACAGGAGATTTCCTTCTCCGTACCGGTTGAGAATTCCATTCGTATAAAAACGCGTAGCGTTATGGGAACTGAAATTCCTCTTGTGGAGTCAGATCCCATCGTAAATGAACCGACATACGCCTATTATACGACGAAACGGTCACTGGATGAGGCAAAGGTTTCCTTCGAGAAAGTAAAGGAACTGACGATCAGACTTTCCATGATCGAGAATTCAGCATACCGGCTTGCAACCAATATCAAGAAAACGCAAAAACGTGCCAATGCTTTGAAAAACATTACAATTCCTACTTATACAGACCTCACAAAGAGTATTCAAAATGCATTGGAAGAAAAAGAACGTGAAGAATTTACAAGACTGAAAGTTATAAAACGTATGCATTCCAAATAGCTCTAAATATGACAAAAATTACTTCGTCATAGCATACAAAATCTGGTGTCCATATCTGTGCAACATACATAGATATGGACTTTTCTTTTGCTTTTTCATGAATAAATGTTGACATTTCCTTCCAGATGGGCTACTATTTTAAATGAAGTGTAATATTTTTGTAAAGTATTTACACATACTCGCAATAATTAAAAGAGTGAAAATAGAAAATGAAAATATCAAAGGAGTATAGTGATGAAGAAAAAAATTCTTGTCGTGCTTTCCCTGGTAGGTATATTAACTGCTTCTATGCCTGCACCTGATGTTCAGGCGGCATGGAAAGTGACGGATCAGGGACGACAGTACACAACGAATTCTACACTTGGCTATGCAACTGGCTTTAAGAAGATAAAAGGAAATTGGTATTATTTTGATAAACAGGGTATCATGAAAACCGGGTGGGTTTATGCAGACCGCCAATGGTACTATTTAAAGTACGATGGTAGAATGGCTAAAAATACGTGGATTGGTAATTTCTATGTAACGGCTGACGGTTCCATGGCCCGAAATACTACAGTAAACGGCGTAGAGTTTGACGCATATGGCAATAAAGTATTATCCTCCAGCGGAGATTCCGGTACAGGCTCAAGCTCAAAGAAGAAGAAAAACGGCTGGTATCAGTCCATAAGTGAAAAGACCTGGTACTATTATAATGACCAGGGTAAGAAAGCCCAGGGCTGGCTTACACTGCCCAACGGAAAATACTACCTGGATCCTGATACAGGAGCGATGGAAACCGGATTTACAAAGATCGGCAGATCCTCATACTATTTCAATAAATCAACCGGCAAATTACAAACAGGATGGTATAAAGTAGGCCGCAAGCGCTACTATTCCTCAAAATCCGGTATTGTAAAGAAGAACCGCTGGCTGAGTAAAAAAACGATGTACGCCGGAAAAAAAGGCTCTATGTTAACCGGATGGGCAACTATTAAGGGTGAACGCTATTATTTCAGCCCTTCAACCACCAAGAAAGTGACGGGCTGGCAAAACTTAGACGGCAAATGGTACTACTTTGATAAAAATGGCGTTATGGCTAAAAATAAATGGGTGACCTACGGACCGACTAAAAAGAAATGTTACCTTCAGAGTGATGGCAGCATGGCTTCCGACCAGTGGGTAGGAAAATACCATGTGACAGCAAGCGGATACCGCGATGGACAAACCCGCAGCAGAGGCCTTTTTTATGAAAATGGAAAAACCTATTATAACGATAAAAAATATAATAAGGTATCCGGCTGGGTAACGACTGACAGCAAGCGATATTACTTTGGCAGTGATTTTGCCGCAGTAAAAGGCTGGCAGACAATTGATAATAAGCGATTCTATTTTGATTTAAACGGTGTCATGCAAACAGGCTTAATAGATATCGGAACCCATACATATTATTTCAATACCGACGGTTCCATGGTTTCATCTACTACGATTATGATTAACGGCATCGCATATTCATTTGATGCAGACGGTGCATATATTGATCCGGATATTCCGGCAGATGCTACAAAAGGCGAGCAGATCGCTGCTTATGCCAAGAAATTCCGCGGTAACCCATACGCATGGGGCGGCACCAGCCTGACAAACGGCGCGGATTGTTCCGGATTCACGATGAGTGTCATGAAACACTTTGGCATTTCCATTCCACGAGTTGCAGAAGACCAGGCAAATGGTTATTCACCTTGGGGCGGTATCTATAATAAAGGAAAATCCGTTATACCCGATGAGAGACATCTTCTTCCGGGAGATCTGGTATTCTATTACAGCCCGGTAGGGCATGTAGGAATCTACATTGGCAATGGACAGATCATTCATGCCAGCAATGCAACAACCGGTATTATTATATCTGAATTTGACTATACCAAGCCAGTTTCAGCAATGCGTTACTGGGCATAGTTTAGTAGTAATTCTAAATACAAAAAAGTCTGAACCAACTGTAAACAGTTGGTTCTTTTTTATTTTGAAATAAATGTCTCAATTTTAGTTATCTCCGCTTTTGTTGTATCTGCTTTTGTTATAACAGCTCTTGATATAACTTCTTTTGTTATCTCTGCTTAAACACGCTGACAGGCTCATTCAGGTACGTATACTTTTTATAGGGAAGAAATACCCTGTCCTTTGGTAAACTGTTTAAATAAGGCAAATAAAAGCTCACAAGATTATAAGACCAGAGCGAACGTTTTCACTAAACACAGACTACAAGTAATTCAGCACTTTATTAATAATAAAATTAAACCTGTGGGTTATCAAACATTAAATCAGGACTTAGCCGGGAAATGATGAAACGGACTACACCACACCCCCGGAGTCTCCTGTTGAGAAAACCAGCTTTTATGCATATCATTAGAATCTGTTCATCCAATTCACCTAAAAGGAAAAGATCTTCACCAACTTCTACGTCATCACGGCTCATCACCTGCACATTCAATATTATCTCCAAAAATTAATACACAATTAGTTCTATTATCTGAAAATGGCAATCATCTTTATTTTTTCAAAACCATATTATGACGATAAAAAAGTCAATACCCAATCGGATCTTTTTCCACACAAAAATACGAATTATCACATTTTACAAAACATTTGTTCCTAAAAAATACTATGTAAACCGATGAAAATTCGATCTTTTATGTGGATAATGTGTATAACTTAGTGTATAACTCCATTTTGCCACTATTTCCGACATTTTAATGTGGATAACTCGACACAGTTATACACACGATTTTTACACGATTTTCCAAGTTTCGACAAATTTTGTGCATCTTGTATATCCCCTGAATTGTGAGGAATTTTTCGAATTGTACTAAATTTTTTAACCTATTACATTTCTGTTTCCGAGGATCTTTCTATCTATGAAAAAACCTCCACTCTTTCGAGTGAAGGCTTTGTTCTGATTTATATTATTGATATGAATTAATCTAAGTAACTTCTGGCGCTGCATGGCTGTCTGTAACCCATGTCAGAAACAATGATACCTGTTGTGGAACTACTAGCATGTACTACCTGATTGTTACCAATGTACATAGATACATGTCCGATTCCGCCATCGCCATTGTAGAATAACAAGTCACCCGGCTGAATGCTTCCAAGATCTACTGCTCTTCCGCTGCCAGCCTGAGATGCTGCAACTCGCGGTATGCTGATTCCAAAGTTCGCCATAACCGACTGTGTAAATCCGGAACAGTCAGCACCGTTTGTCAAGCTTGTACCACCCCAAACATATGGGTTTCCAACAAACTGTAATGCAAAGCTTACAACGCTCTGTCTAAGTCCGGAAGCACTTGATGACTGTCCTGCATCAGGAGCTTCTGTAGATCCGCCTGATGTATCACCAAATTGCTGTTCCTGGTTATCTGCTGTATTTCCGCCAGACTGACTTCCTTCGGTCTGTTGTTGCTGCTGTTGTTGCTGTGCTGCTGCATCCGCTGCTGCCTGTGCATCTGCCGCTGCTTTTGCCTGTGCATCTGCCTGAGCCTGTGCATCTGCTGCTGCCTGTGCTGCCGCTTCCGCCTGAGCCTGTGCGTTTGCTGCCGCCTGCTCTGCTGCTGCCTGGTCGGCTGCTTCCTGAGCTTTCGCTGCTGCATCTGCTGCTTCCTGTTCAGCCGCTGCCTGCTGTGCTGCTAAAGCATCTGCTGCGGACTGTGCGTCTGCTGCTTCCTGTGCTGCCTGATTTGCTGCTGCCTGTTCTTGAGAATCCAAGTACTCTAACCAAGCTTTATCTTGTGCTGCCTGTTCAGCTGCTGCTGCTGCCGCCGCTGCTTCGTCAGCTTTTCTTGCTTCTTCAACTGCTGCCAGATAAGCCGCTTCTTCTGCTGCTACCCTTGCTTGTTCTTCTTCTTTTGATTCTGCTTCAACGAACTTTGTATTACACTCTACATAATCTTTTGCTACATATCCTACCACGTCAGAATCAACTGCAACTTTTACCCAGTCTCCCAGGTCTTCTTCTACCTGCAATTTTTCTGCGTCTCCAACGAGTGTGACAACATCAGAATCTGTATTAGGATCCTGGCGTACCATTAATGTTGTTGTATTAACAGTAGCAACCTCTTCCCCTACCTCTTTTGCAAGTTCTTCAGCCTGAGCTCCGGTAGCAAAAAAATCTTTACTTACATAGCCTGTTACAGAACCTGATTTAATTAAGTACCAATCACCTTCCTGGCCGAGAATTTCAGCTGCAGAATTGTTATAGAGCTTACCAAGTACTTTTCCGTCTTCGGTACTTGCTGCGTCTCTGATATTTACATATGCATCATCATTTACCTGGGCAATAGCCAGTCCATCGTATTTACTTGGCTCTGCCGGGGCAGTGTTCTCAGTAGACTGATTGGATTCGCTGTTTTCTTCTACCTTAGCCTGTAAACCTGCTAATGGTACATCAGCGCCAGCTGCCATGGTTAATATCCCAGTACTTCCAAATGTTATAGATGCTGCCATCATACAGGCTGCAATCTTCATCATCCTTTTCTTCATTACTTATCCTCGACCTCCGATATATCTTATCTTTCAATTATTATTTATTACGAAATTATTAAAATTATTACATTGCTATCATAACAAATATTACATGATTTGTCAATGCCGATAATATTTTTTTTAATTCTATAATGAAATAATGAAAGCTCTACGCTCTGTTTATGCGTATATAAGATAGTTTTGTACGGAAGTTACAGCATTTGCCCCATCTGCTGCGGCTGTAATAATTTGACGTAACATTTTCGTTCGAATATCCCCTGCTGCAAAAATTCCTTTCTTATTTGTAACACAATCTTCATTAGCTACTATATATCCATTCTTATCTGTCTCCACAATATTCTGAAATACTTCCGAATTAGGCAGGATTCCAACTGCTATAAACACGCCGTCTACGACAATCTTATCCTCTTTTTCCGTATTTACATTTTTAACTGCTACAGATTCCACATGATCTTCCCCATTAATGCCTTCTACCACAGAATCCCAGACAACTTCTACATTGTCACATACAAACAGCTTTTCTTGTAAAATTTTAGCTGCGCGCAATTCATCCCTCCTGTGGATCAGATATACTTTCTCACAAACTCTTGCCAGAAAGATTGCATCCTCTACCGCAACATCACCGCCGCCTACAACGGCAACCGTTTTATTCTTAAAAAACGCACCGTCACAGGTAGCGCAATAAGATACCCCCATTCCAGCCAGCTCTTCTTCGCCCGGAACATTCAGTTTGCGGTGTCTTGCTCCGGCAGCCAAAATAACCGTTTTTCCAACAAATTCACCCTGATCCGTAACTATTTTTCGATCTGTTCCTTCTATTATAATGTCACTTACTTCCGCTGTAACAAATTCTGCCCCTAAAGCATCCGCATGTTCCCTGAACTTTGTTGCCATATCAAATCCGTTAATCCCCGGCAGTCCCGGATAATTATCAACTTCATACGTATTGATTACCTGACCCCCGCTAACATAATTCTTTTCAATAATCAGACATTCCAATTTTGCTCTTTCCGCATAGATCGCCGCCGCCAAACCCGCCGGTCCTGATCCAATAATAATTGTATCATATTTTTTTCCCATTATTTCCAGCTCCTTTTTGTATTTACAGTATTCACCTTAATATTAGTATTATACCTCAGATCCCTGAAATATGTCACCCTTTACTTGTTTTCCATCAAAACAAAGCAGAAATACGATATTCTCGGTTCATTTTGCGATAATATGATCAATAAAACATTTGACAAATGCACAATAATCATATACAATAAAATCAGTAACCGTTATCAATATTATAAGGAGGTGAATTATGGCTACTCTAAAATACAGTAAACAACGGGAATCTATCATAGAGTTCTTAGCAACCAGAAAAGACCACCCCACTGCCGACACTGTATATATGAACATCAGGGAGCAATTTCCAAAGATCAGTCTGGGGACGGTATATCGTAACCTTGCCCTGTTATCCGATCTGGGAGAAATCACAAAAATCGTAACGGGAGATGGCGCAGACCGCTTTGACTATAATACCAACCCACACAATCATTTTGTCTGCACGAAATGCCACAGTGTGATTGATTTAGAAATGGACAATATTGATGAGATTGTAGATGTCGCACAAAAGAATTTTTCCGGTAAAATAGACAGCTATATTACGCATTTTATGGGCGTTTGTCCGGATTGCATTAAAAAGTCATAATTTTTCAAAAAAGGCTTGACTTCGAGTCAGAGTTATGATAAATTAATATCAGTAATCGTTACTGATTTCTAAAATTCAAAATACAAACTTGTTATTCACCGGTCCGGTACACTAACAGCCGGATCGATACCAAAATATTTATATAAGAAAAGGAGATTGAAAAATGGCTAAATTTGTATGTAATGTATGTGGTTATGTTCATGAAGGAGATTCCGCACCGGAAGTCTGTCCAATCTGTAAAGCACCTGCAAGTAAGTTCACAAAACAAGAAGAAGGAATGAGCTGGGCTGCTGAACATGTTGTTGGGATCGCACAGGGCGTTTCTGAGGATATCTTAGCAGACTTAAGAGCAAACTTTGAAGGAGAATGTTCTGAAGTAGGTATGTACCTGGCTATGTCCAGAGTTGCTCACAGAGAGGGCTATCCTGAAATCGGTTTATACTGGGAAAAAGCTGCTCATGAAGAAGCAGAACATGCTGCAAAATTCGCTGAATTACTGGGTGAAGTTGTAACGGACAGCACAAAGAAGAACCTGGAAATGAGAGTTGCTGCTGAAAACGGCGCTACTGCAGGTAAATTCGATCTCGCTAAACGTGCAAAGGCTGCTGATCTGGATGCTATCCATGATACTGTTCATGAAATGGCAAAAGACGAAGCTCGTCACGGTAAAGCTTTCAAAGGTTTATTAGAAAGATATTTCGGCTAAGAACAAAAACATTTCACTATACTCTAAATATAAAAGGGGCTGTCGCACTAACGATTGAAAAATCGTGAAGCGGCAGCTTCCTTTTTGCTTGTTTTTTCCTTTTTCATTACCGTTAGTGCTTAATTTAACGGTTTCTCATAAAAAATGGCGCACTTTAGCAGACCTGAAAACCAGGTTTCCTTTTTAAATTTGAAGTTTTTAAATTTAGGCACTTTTCAAGGCGAACAGATGGGTTCCAGTTTTACCTCTCTGAATTTTATGATGGAGCTTATTCAGATTTTTTGCCATAGCAAGAAGAATACTTTCTGCAAGAACATTTACTCTGCCTCTACTTAGGTATCTACGAAATCGCATATTCTGTTTTAAGTCCCCAAAAGAACCTTCTGCCTGTATACTTCTGTTTATCCGTAAAAGTATTCCTTCCTCCGTAAGAATCCGTTCCAAATCCTTCTGTCTGTACTTTAGAAAGGTTTTTGCTACCCAAAGAACTTTGTTCCTTTTTTCCATTGGTGTCTTGCAGTTATTTCCTTTGATGCATTCACTTTTATAAGGACAGCCTTTGCAGTCAGCGCATTGATAGATATGCTTTTCACTGACGTAGCCTGTTTTGGATTTGGAATGACGGATGGATGCCAGTGACAGCTCTTTTTCATTTTTGCAGGTATAGGAATCTTTTGTCTCATCGTAATTCATGTTTTCTATCCTGCCTATATCATTTTGATACTTTCGCTTCTTGGAGATTTCGTAGTTTGCTGGTTTGATAAACGCCGTCTGTCCATTCTTTTCCAAAAACAGATAATTCTCCTCGCTCTCATATCCGGCATCTGCCACTACTTTGGAATACTTGAACTCCAAATATTCTTCGGCCTCTTTCAAAAACGGAATCAGTGTTGTGGTGTCGGTGGGCTGAGGTCCGATGGACAGCCATGTAATATATTCCGCATCCACTCCATGCTGTAAATTGAAGCCGGGTTTTAACTGTCCATTCCCCATGGCATCTTCTTTCATCCTCATGAAAGTGGCATCATGGTCTGTTTTGGAAAAGCTGTTTCGATTACCACAGATATGAAGTTTCTGATTGTATCCTTTTAATCTGTCCAGATATTCTTCCAGTGTTTCCATGCTTTTTTGAAGGGGCGGTTTCCTTTTTCCTATGCCATGGACAAATACGATGTTTTCTTCCTGTTTTAACGCATACAACTTTTTTCGCAGCTTCTTGATGTGCTTCATTTTTACGGTATCTCCATGAACGATTCTGATACCAAAAAGCTCTTCACACTCTGCAATCAGGTCAGCCAGTTTGACCATCAGCTTCTCCTGGTTTTTCGTAACTGCCTTTTTCCACACAAAGGTATATTTATTGGCACAGGCTTCTATTTTTGTTCCATCAATGAATATCGTTTCTCCTGAAATTTCACCCAGATCAAACAGTCCATTCGTCATTTCAGCAAGTATTCTTTTTGCACAAGGGGCAAAGTGGATGCTGCGGAATCTGGCAAAGGTGGCGTGATCCGGCACAGCAGCACCTTCCAAAAGATACATAAAGTTAATATCACGCTTACAGTTGGTTTCCATGGAACGGGAGGAATAATCACCATTCATGTAAGAGTAAAGTACAATCTTCAAGAGAATTCTGGGCGATAAGGAATTTATTCTTTCATAAGTAGAATACAGGTCAGTCAAATCCATAGCCTCCACAAACTGACTCAGCAACCGCACAGAATCATTCTCCGGAATAATTGTTTCAAGATTAAATGGAAGTTTTAATTGATATCCATTCTGATTTTGAGTATAATTGTTTTGTAAAGTAATAGGTAGTCGCATACTTATATTTTACACGAACTGCCGGATTCTTTCGAGACCCGGCAGTTATTTTTATATAAAAAAGAAGCTGTGCACTAATTACTTAGTGCGACAGCCTCTTTTTTTATGGTATATTGGGGTTTAGCTGATTAATGACGCTTTGTAGATGGAGGTAGTGTACGGAAAGAGAAGGGGGCGAACCAGGAGAGGTGTTTGGAAGGCTTAACGCAGAACTGGCATTTTCTAACCTTCCCGAAGCGCTTTTTGGCGGCACGCGGGCATTCGCTCCGAAATCCTGATGCATTTCGCAGCTCA